>CAJHYS010000111.1_pt1 | contig 33010 bp, 31 predicted proteins | sample 9198801 | NCBI WGS metagenome assembly CAJHYS01 (sample SAMEA7708368, study PRJEB35096) | sediment metagenome | biome: marine neritic benthic zone biome [ENVO:01000025]; feature: sediment [ENVO:00002007]; material: shallow marine sediment [ENVO:03000034] sea grass bed [ENVO_01000059] ...
AGGGACGACATGGGCTCCTGAAAGATCATGGCGATGTCATCACCCCGTATGGCGCGGATATCGGCTTCGGGCAGATGCATCAGTTCGGTCTGTTTGAAGGTGATGGAGCCGTTCGGATGGTGCGCCGCCGGATAGGGCAGGAGCTGCATGATGGAGAGCGCGCTGACCGATTTGCCGGAGCCGGATTCGCCCACCAGCGCCACGGTTTCGCCGGCCTTGATGTCGAACGACACATGGTCCACGGCCGTGGTGCTGCGCCCGCCCTGGCGGAAGTCGACGCTGAGGTCTTCGACGGTCAGGAGGGTCTCGCTCATACGAAGGTCTTTCTGGGGTCAAGCGCATCGCGCACCGCTTCGCCCACGAAGATGAGCAGAGAGAGCATGGTGGCGATCACCATGAAGCCGGAAATGCCGAGCCACGGGGCCTGGAGGTTGTTCTTGCCTTGCGACAGCAACTCGCCGAGGGAGGGCGAGCCGGGCGGCAGGCCGAAGCCGAGGAAGTCGAGCGAGGTGAGGGTGGTTATGGAGCCGTTCAGGATGAACGGCATGAAGGTGAGGGTGGCCACCATGGCGTTGGGCAGAAGGTGTTTGAACATGATGACCCGGTCCGAAACCCCCAAGGCCCGGGCGGCGTTGACATATTCAAAATTGCGCCCGCGCAGGAATTCCGCCCGCACCACGCCCACCAGCGCCACCCAGGAGAACAGCAGCAGGATGCCCAGCAAGATCCAGAAGTTGGGCTCGATCACCGCGGCGATGATGATCAAAAGGTAGAGTGACGGCACCGAGGTCCAGACCTCGATCACGCGTTGGAAGATCAGGTCGGTCCAGCCGCCGAAATAGCCCTGCACCGCGCCGGCCGCCACGCCGATCACCGAGGAGATCAATGTGAGGATCAGGCCGAACAGCACCGAGATGCGAAAACCGTAGATCAGCCGGGAGACCACGTCGCGGCCCTGGTCGTCGGTGCCTAGCCAGTTCCAGTTGCTGACGGAGCAGAAGCGCTGGGTCTGATCGTCCTTGCCCGGGCAGATGTCGCCGGCGATGCGCCAGGTGGGCGGGGCGGGAAAGCCTGCCTTCTTGCGCTCGCCGTCAACGATCTTGTAGCCGGGGAAATCCAGATTGACCGTGTTGTAGGAATAGCGGATCGGCGCCCAGACGATCCAGCCGTTCTTCTCGGCAATCAGCTCGGCCACATAAGGGTCGCGGTAGTCCGCCTCGGTCTCGAACTCGCCGCCGAAGGCGGTCTCCGCATAGGTCTTGAAGACAGGCATGTAGTAGCCGCCGTCATATTTGATGAGGAGCGGCTTGTCGTTGGCGATGAACTCGGCAAACAGCGAGATGAAGAAGAGCACCAGAAAGATCCACAACGACCAGTAGCCACGTTTGTTGGCTCTGAAATTGTTCCAACGGCGCTGGTTGATGGGTGAAAGCCAGCCGCCGTCATCGTGCGCGGCATGGAGCGGCGCGGCGGCATCGGCGGTGAGGCCGTCGGATTGGGGGACAGGATCGTCGGTCTTCTTGTCCATGGCGCGCCTAGACCTCCCTGGTTTCAAAATCGATCCGCGGATCGATCCAGGTGTAGGTGAGGTCGGAGATCAGGCCCACGATGAGCCCCATGATGGAGAAGATATAGAGCGTGGCGAAAACCACCGGATAGTCGCGGTTGACCACCGATTCAAAGCCGAGGAGCCCGAGCCCGTCGAGCGAGAAGATGGTTTCGATGAGGAACGAGCCGGCAAAGAACGCGCCGATAAAGGCGCCGGGAAAGCCGGCGATGATGATCAGCATGGCGTTGCGGAACACATGGCCGTAAAGCACCTGGCGCTCGGTGAGGCCCTTGGAGCGGGCGGTGACCACATATTGCTTGCGGATCTCATCCAGGAACGAGTTCTTGGTGAGCAGGGTGGAGGTGGCAAAGGCGCCGATGGCCATGGAGATGATGGGCAGCACCAGGTGCCAGAAATAGTCGACGATCTTTTCCGGCCACGACATCTGGTCCCAGCCGTCCGAGGTCAGCCCTCGAAGCGGGAAGAGATCCCAGAACGAGCCGCCCGCAAACAGGACGATGAGCAGAACCGCGAACAAAAAGCCCGGAATGGCATAGCCGATCACGATGACCCCTGAGGTCCAGACGTCAAAGCGGGTGCCGTCCTTGACCGCCTTGCGGATGCCGAGCGGGATGGAGATCCCATAGGACAACAGCGTCATCCAGAGCCCCAGCGATATGGAGACCGGCATCTTCTCGATGATCAGATCGGTCACCGATATGTCGCGGAAATAGCTCTCCCCGAAATTGAAGGTGAGATAGTTCTTCAACATCAGGAAGAAGCGTTCGTGGGCCGGCTTGTCGAAGCCGAACTGCTTTTCCAGGCGCTTGATGAACTCAGGGTCAAGCCCTTGCGCGCCGCGGTATTTGGAGCTTGCGCCCTGGTCGCCGGCCGACTGGCCCTGGGCCTGGCCGGTGCCGCCCAGATCGCCTTGCGCCGAGCCGCCCACCCGGGCCGTGGCGCCCACATCGGTTCCGGTGAGCTGGGCGATGACCCGTTCCACCGGCCCGCCCGGGGCGAACTGGATGATGACGAAGCTCACCAGCATGATGCCGAGCAGGGTCGGGATCATCAGCAGCAGACGTCGAAGAATATAGGCGCCCATGAAAAACTAGTTCCTGGCGGCTTTCAGCTTGGCCGCTTTGTCCTCATCGTACCACCAAGTGGTGATGATGCCTCGGCTAAATCGTGGCTTGGTCTTCGGCCTGGAAAACTTGTCCCAAAAGGCAATGGTGTGGGAGGCCTTGTACCAATGAGGCACCCAGAAATGTTCGGCCCTCAGCACCCGGTCCAGAGCCCGGGCGGCGGAGTTGAGCGTCTCGCGGGAGGTTGCCTTCACCGCCGTGCCCACCAGCGCATCGATGACCGGGTTGGAGACACCGGCGAGATTCAGGCTGCCGTTGATCTTGGCGGAGGCGGAACCGAAATAGTTCTCCAGCTCCACGCCGGGGGTTTGGCGGACGATGAAACGGGCGGTGGTCATATCGAAATCAAAGGCCTTGCGGCGGCTTTCATACTGGGCCGGGTCAACCAGGCGCATCTTGCCGTCTATGCCCAGGATACGCAGATTCTTGATGTATGGCCCAATGATGCGTTCAAAGGTGGGCGAGAAGGTGAGGAACTCGATCTTGAAGACCTCGCCCTTGGCGTTGACGCGCTTGCCGTCCTTCACCTCCCAGCCGGCCTCCTTCAAAAGGCGCGAGGCCTTGCGCAACAGCTTGCGGTCCTGGCCCGAGCCGTTCGACACCGGCGGCACGAAAGCCTCGTCGAAAACCTCGGCGCGCAACTGGCCGCGCAAGGGCTCCAGCAGCTTCAGCTCTTCGGCCGACGGGGCGCCGGTGGCTTTCATGGCGGAGTTTTCAAAGAACGAATGGGTGCGCTTGTAGAGCTCGTAAAACTGGTTGCGGTTGGTCCATTCAAAGTCGAAGGCCAGGCCCAATGCCTGGCGGGTGCGCGGGTCGGCGAACTTGGCCCGGCGTGTGTTGATGAAAAAACCTTGCGCGCCTGACGGACGGTCATCGGGCAGGGTTTCGGTTTTCAGCCAGCCCTTCTGAACGGGAGGAATGTCATACTGGGTGGCCCAGACCTTGGAGGTGAACTCCTCGCGCAGATCGAAGGCGCCGGCTTTCAGCGCCTCAAACTGCGCGGTGCGGTCGCGGAAATACTCATATCTGAGTTCGCCAAAATTGTACTGGCCCTTGTTCACCGGCAAATCCTTGGCCCAATAGTCATCGCGCCGGGTGAAGGTGACGTTGCGGCCCTGTTTGAAATCGGTGATCTTGTAGGGGCCCGACCCCAGCGGCGGCTCCAGGGTGGTCTTGGCGAAATCCTTCTCGGTGTAATAGGCCTTGGAGAAGACCGGGATGCTGGTGGCCGCCACCAATGGCAGATCGCGGGAGGCTTCCGAAAAGACGAAGCGCACCTGATGGGGCCCCAACACCTCGGCCTTGGTGATCTTGGTGAGCTGGAGGGCAATGCGCGGATCGCCCTTTTCCTTTAAGAGCGTCAACGAGTTGGCCACGTCCTCAGCGGTCACCGGGCTGCCGTCGGCGAAGCGGGCCTCCTTGCGCAAGGCGAAGGTGACCGACAGGCCGTCACCGGCCACGTCGGCGGTTTCGGCCACCAGGCCATAGACCGCGTCCGGCTCATCCCAGGCGCGCACCATCAGGGTGTCGAACAGAAACGGCAGGCCCTGGGCGGCATCGCCCTTCAGAATGTAGAAGTTGAAGCTGTTGAAGGTGATGCGCGCCGAGGTGCCGATCAGTGCCAGGCGCCCGCCCTTGGGCGCATCGGGGTTCACATAGTCGAAATGCTTAAAATCGGCTGGATACTTCAGATCCCCGAAGGCGGAAAGGCCATGGCTCGGCTCGGCTTCAGCGGCGGGCGCTGCAAACAGTGCGAGCGCGGCCAGGGCGCCTATGAGGGTTTTCCTGATCATTGCCGGGTCTTTGCCGCCTTGGCTTCGTCATACCACCAGATGGTGGGGAACCCGACCGCGAACTCCGGCAGGGGATCGGGGTGGGAATACTTGTCCCAGCGCGCAATGCGCGCGGCGCGCAAGGTCCAACCCGGAATGAGATAGCGGTTCCACAGGAGCACCCGGTCATAGGCCTTGCTGAGGGCCACCAGTTCATCGCGGTCCTGGGCTTTGAGGATCATCTGGATCAGCTCATCGATGGCCGGGTTCTTGATGCCGCCATAGTTGCGCGACGTGGGCTTGTCGGCGGCATCGGAGCCGAAGAAGTCGAGCTGTTCGTTGCCGAGTGAGAGGGACTGGCCCCAGCCGGCATACATCAGGTCGAACTCGCGGTTGCGGACCCGTTCGATAAACTGGGAGGAATCCACAACCCTCAGCTTCAAGGTGATGCCGATGCGCTTCAGATTGTTGAGGTAGCGCAAGGCGATGCCCTCGAACGTGGGGCCGTTGAGCAGCAATTCGATGGTCAGCGGTTTGCCGGTCTTCGGATCAATGGCCAGACCCTGTTTGATCTCATAGCCGGCGGCTTTCAGAAGGCGCAAGGCGGCGCGGCGGTTCTTGCGCTCGTCGCCGCGGGTGGCGCCTGTGGGGTTTTTGAACTCCTCGGTGAAGACCTCCTGAGGGATCGGATTTTTCAGTCCTTTCAGAATTTCCAGTTCGCGGCCCTCCGGCAGACCCTCGGACGCAAGGCTTGAGCCGTAGAAATAGCTGTTGATGCGCTCATACTGGCCATAGAAGATGGAACGGTTCAGCTCCTCAAAGTTGAAGGCCAGATCCAAGGCCTGGCGCAGGCGCACGTCCTTGAACAACTCTTTGCGCATGTTGGGAATGAAGCCCACCATGACGCCGCTGGTGCGGTAGGAGTTCTCGTAGGTGTTGAGAACCACCTGCTTGTTCTTCACCGCCGGAAACTCATACTGGGTGGCCCAGACCTTGGCCGTGTTCTCGCTGCGCCAGTCCAGGCTGCCCGACTTGAAGGCCTCAAACTGGGCCGTGTTGTCGCGGAAATACTCATAGCGGATCTCGGCAATGTTGTTGGAGCCCACATTCACGTTGAGGTCGCGGCCCCAATAATCTTCCACCAGCTCATAGGCGATCGAACGGCCGGGATCGACCTTGCCGACCTTGTAAGGGCCCGAACCCAAAGGCGGCTCCAGCGTGGAGGCGCGGATGTCGCGCTTCTTGCCGGCCGCATCGGTGCCTTCCCACCAGTGCTTGGGCAGCACCAGAAGCTGGCCCACGATCTGGGGCAGCTCGCGGTTGCCGGTCTGGTCGAAGGTGAAGGTGACCTCGTGATCGCCGCTTTTCTCGGCCGTCTTCACATGCTTGTAGTAGAAGGCCCGCTGCACATCGATCTCTTTGATGATGTTGAACGACCAGATCACGTCTTCCGGGGTCACCGGCTTGCCGTCGTGCCAGCGCGCCTCTTTGCGTAAGCGGTAGGTCACCGAGGAATAGTCGTCCGGATAGCTGAGCGCTTCAGCCAGAAGGCCGTACTCGGTGCTGGCCTCATCGAATGACGGGGTCATCAGGGTTTCGTAGGCAAGGTTCAGCCCGATGGCCCTGTTGCCCTTGGGCAGGATGGGGTTGAGCGTGTCGAACGTGCCGGTGGTGCCGAAGCGCGCCGAGCCGCCCCTTGGCGCGTTCGGGTTGACATAGTCGAAATGCTTGAAGCCTTCGGGGTACTTCACCGGGCCGATGAGCGAGACACCGTGGCGCCAGACCTGTTCTGAGGCGTTGGAGGCTGCGGTGAACAGGCCGGCCAGCAGCAAACCGGCAAGGGCCAGGCAAAAGGCGGCGGTGGTTCGTCTTTGGCGTCCCATCAGGCACTTATCCTTCCATACGCTTTGTTGCACTCACGCTTAATGCCACAAATGAAAACACCGGCGGAAGGTCCACCGGTGTTAAATCTTTGTCATCTTGGCTTGATCAGCCGGCTCTGCGGCATGGCCTTATTCAGTCGGGAACTCCGGCGCGTCCGGCGAAATCGACTTAAGATAGGCCAGCATATCCGCGCGGTCGGTCTCTTTTTTGATCCCGGCAAAACTCATCTTGGTGCCCGGAATGTAGGCTTTCGGCTTCTTCAGGAAGGCATCAAGGGATTCATAAGTCCAAGGCCCGATCGACGTTGCCGCTTCAACCATCGCCTTGGAATAGGCAAATCCGTCCACTGCGCCCTTGGCCTTGCCGACAATGCCGTGAAGGTTCGGGCCCACGCCGCTGGATCCGCCGGCGTCCACCTTGTGACATGCAGAGCACTTCTTGAAGCCTTTCTGACCCTTTGCCACGTCTGCGGCCGCCAGAAGCTGCGGCAGGGGTGTTGCGGCGGCTGCTGCCGTGCTTGCGGCACTTGCGGAACCGTCGCTTTCGGCCACCTCAACCATATAACCAGGCTTTTCCGGCGCTCCCACGTGGAACACCGACTCGCCCAGGAAACGCAGTCCCAACACAACGAGCAAGCTGAAAAGCACTGCCCCGGCAATCTTGTTGAACTCAAAGCTGTCCATCATCGCGCTGATCACCCTTTGAAGGCCGCAGGGTCAGGCCCTCCCCAAAACACGCGGAGCCGCCCCACTCTTAAATTTCGGCGAAAACTAGTGCTTTCAAGGCCGCCTTGCAACATTTATAAGCGGCGCTTGTGCAGTTTTGCTGCGTCTTTTTGACTAATCTAAATCAGTTGTCCGGACCGAGATTTCCAAATGAGCGTATCTGAAGAGACGGTGGTGCTGATCCCTTCGCGCATGGCCTCCAGCCGCCTGCCGGGCAAACCGTTGGCCGATATCGGCGGAACGCCGATGATCGTTCATGTGGTGCGGCGCGGGCAAGCGGCCGAAGTCGGCCCCGTGGTGGTGGCCGCGTGCGACAGGCAAGTGGTTGAGGCGGTGGAATGGGCCGATGCCGAGGTAGTGATGACCGATCCGGATCTGCCCTCAGGGTCAGACCGGATCGCGGCGGCCTTGAACATTATCGACCCGGACGGGCTCTACCGCTACGTGGTCAATCTGCAGGGAGATCTGCCGGCGATCGAGCCTGAGGCCATTCGAGCCTGCCTGGATGCGCTGAAGACGACAGAAGCGGACATTTCCACCCTGGCGGCGCCTATTGCCGATGCAGAAGAGCTGGCCAATCCCAATGTGGTCAAGGCGATGGTTCGGTTTGGCGATGCACAAACCGTCAGCCTGGCGGAAGATTTCGCCCGCGAGCTGCCGCAAAGCTGGGAGGGGCCAAAGCTGCACCATATCGGCATCTACGCCTACCGGCGTGAAGCGCTTGAACGGTTTGTGGCGCTGCCGGTGTCGGAGCGCGAGCGCGACCAAAAGCTTGAACAGCTGAGGGCGTTGGACAATGGCATGAGAATTGCCGTTGCTCTGGTTGATCACGTGCCGTTCGGGGTCGACACACCCGACGACCTTGACCGCGCCCGTGAGCTTCTGGCACCTAAGGCGCCGGTAACCGATTAAGGCGGTGGCGCAGGCTGCCGCCTTGCTTTTTGAAGGACGAAACCCGCTGTGAACGCTGCACCAGGCAAAAGAATCGTTTTCCAGGGCGAATTGGGGGCAAACTCCCATATTGCCTGCACCGAATGTTACCCCGACTGGGAGCATGTGGCCTGCCGCACGTTCGAAGACGCTTTTGCCACCTTAAAGGCCCAGGATGCGGACCTGGCCATGATCCCGATCGAGAATTCCGTGGCCGGGCGGGTGGCCGATATTCACCATCTCCTGCCGGGGTCGGACACCTACATCATTGCCGAACACTTCCAGCGCATCCACCACCAGCTGCTGGCGGGCGAAGGGGCAAGTCTGGACACCATCAAGAAAGTGCACAGCCACGTTCATGCGTTGGGCCAGTGCCGCGACATCATCCGCGAATTGGGCCTGGAGGCGGTGGTTGCGGTGGACACGGCCGGCGCGGCCCGCGAGCTGGCCGAACACCCCGACCCGACCCAGGCGGTCATCGCCACGGGCCTTGCGGCGGAGATCTACGGCCTCAAGACCTTGCGTGCCGACATTGAGGATGAAGAGCACAACACCACCCGGTTCGTGATCCTGTCGAACACGCCCGACGATGCCGAGCCGGAAGATGCGCCGGTGATGACCACATTTATATTTCGGGTCCGAAACGTTCCAGCTGCGCTCTACAAGGCGATGGGCGGATTTGCCACCAATGGGGTCAACATGACCAAGCTGGAATCCTACCAGCTTGAGGGCGAGTTCTTCGCCACCCAGTTCTATGCCGACATTGAGGGGCACCCGGACGATCGGGGCGTGAAGTTTGCCCTGGAGGAGTTGTCGTTCTTCTCCGCGGAGCTGAAGATCTTAGGGGTGTATAAATCGCATCCCTACCGGATTGAGCATTCGGCGAAATATAACGGTCATCGGTAGGGACCCACAGCTCGGAACAAGCAGCACGCTCACATCTATGGACCCCTGCGTTCGCGGGGGTGCGGGGTGTGTGAGATGCCCCCTCCCCCTTCCGTCATCCCCGCGAAAGCGGGGACCCCCGGCCGCCAGGTTCTGAGCTTCGCGGCCCCTGGGTCCCGGATATGTTGCTGGCGCAGAATTCCGGCATGACGAATGGTGAGTGGTCGTTCGCCAAAATTATGTATATACATAATTTTGCAAGTTCCTGACATCTGCTGACAGCAAAAACCGAAAAACTGCGAAACGAAGCCATTTCGCTGTAAAGCACTGTTTTAACGAATTAAAATGTTTGTGCAGCGCAGCAATGTCCGGTCAAAAAACTAAGTCTTCTCCAGATAGGCCAACAGCAGGTGATGGGCGATGGCGAAGGGGTTGGGCGCCTTCAGGCCCTCAGGATGGGTGCCGTCCAGCATGCTCTGGGCCTCGGCCCTGGTGAACCAGCGGGCATCCTCCAATTCGTGGGGGTCGATGTCGATCTCGCTGTCCAGCGCCTCGCCGAGCAGGCCGATCATCAATGACGAGACGAAGGGCCAGGGCTGGCTCAACTCATAGCTCACCTTGCCCACATGGATGCCCGCCTCCTCCAGCACCTCGCGCCGGGCGGCATCCTCCAGGGTCTCGCCCGGCTCCATGAAGCCGGCAAGGGCGGAATACATGCCCTCAACGAAGTTCTTGCTGCGGCCCAGAAGGCAGCGGTCTCCGTCATGGACCACGATGATCACCACCGGATCGGTGCGCGGGAAGTGCTCGCGGCCGCAAGTTGCGCATTTGCGCCGGTCGCCGCCTTCCACCATGTGGGTGGGGGCGCCGCAATGGGCGCAGAACTGGTGGGTGGCGTGCCAGTTCAGCATGGAGCGGGCATAGGCCAGCATGCCGAACTCCGCATCGCTCACCAGGGCCTGGGTGGCCAGGCTGCGCAGGTCGATGGCCTTGATGGAGGCCGGCAAATCGGCAGTGGGCTTGCCCTCCTCGTCATGCTCCACGAACTGGGCGAACAGCGGATCGCCGGAGGGCTCAAGCCCCAAAAGGATGCGTTTCACAGGGCCCTTGCGCGGAACGCTGCCGATGGCGGCCTTGAACACCTGAGGCGGATCGGCCTCCACATCGATCAGAGCGCGGTCATTGGCAAAGTAGATGGTGCGCGCTTGGTCGGAGGTGGCGAGGCCCTCGATGTAGCCCGCGTGGGCCCGCTCCGGGGCGACGCGATCGATGATCCCGCCATTGAACGTGATGACCTTCTGGCCAAATCTGCTGGTGCTCATCGGGTTTTGTTCTGAATTCACTGCGAAGGGGTGCGCACCGTGGCACGCGGCAAAAATGTTCGCAATGGCGAACTGGCGTGCTTGAAACACTTGCTCTTTTGCCCGCCATATCTGATATAGTGCAATTGGGAGGTTGGCGGCAGGCGTGTCTCTCGCCAATCGGGTCAGATCCGGAAGGAAGCAGCCCTAACGAGGTCGGCGCGGGTTGCCTGTCCAATCTCCCACCCAAACCAGCTCTGCCGGGCCAACGCATAATGGGCAGAGGGAACACCGGATCTCAGCCGATCAGGCCAAGAGACCGTAATGGACTTCAGGGCGCAGGCGATTGTCCTCCGACACCAGCGATAAATCTCTTGAGAGCGAAGAGCACGGCGCCTACCGGGTGCTCGCCCGCAAGTATCGCCCGCAAACCTTTGAGGACCTGATCGGCCAGGACCCGGTGGTGCAAACGCTGGCCAACGCCTTCAAGACCGACCGCATCGCCCAGGCCTATATGCTCACAGGCGTGCGCGGCATCGGCAAGACCACCACCGCGCGGCTCATTGCCCGGGCTCTGAACTATGCCCGCGAGGGCGCCGAGGACGAAGGCCCGAGCGTTGAGATGCCCGAGCTCGGGGTGCACTGCCAGGCCATCCTGGAATCTCACCATGTGGACGTGATCGAGATGGACGCGGCCTCGCGCACCGGCATTGAGGATGTGCGCGAGATCATCGAGAGCGTGCGCTACAAGCCGGTGTCGGCGCGCTACAAGATTTACATTGTCGACGAGGTGCACATGCTCTCGCGCCAGGCCTTCAACGCCCTGTTGAAGACCCTGGAAGAGCCGCCGGAACACGTGAAGTTCATTTTCGCCACTACGGAAATTCGCAAGGTGCCGGTCACCGTGCTGTCGCGCTGCCAGCGCTTTGATCTGCGCCGGCTGGATGCGGACCTGCTGATCTCGCATTTCGGCAATATCGCTGAGAAAGAGGGCGCCAAGGCTGAGGCGGAAGCCCTGGCGCTGATCGCGCGGGCCTCCGAGGGCTCGGTGCGCGACGGCCTGTCCCTGCTCGATCAGGCCATTGCCTTCGGCGGCGCTGAGGTGAAGGCCGAGCAGTTGCGCGAGATGCTTGGCCTGGTGGACCGGGCACGCATCATCGATCTGTTTGAATGCCTGATGAAGGGCGATGCCGCCGGCGCGCTGGAGGAGATGAAGGAGCAGAACGATCTGGGGGCCGACCCGGCGACCGTGCTCACCGACCTGGCCGAGTTGGTGCACTGGGTCACCCGGGTGAAGATCGTTCCTGAAGCCCTCTCCGATGCGGCCCATTCGCAAGCCGAGCGCGACAAGGGCAAGGCCTTTGCCGATGCCCTTTCCATGCCGATCCTGACCCGGGCCTGGCAAATGCTGCTGAAGGGCATCCCGGAGGTGAACCTGGCGGCAAACCCGATCGCGGCGGCTGAGATGGTGTTGATCCGCATGGCCTATGTGGCCGACCTGCCGACGCCGGAAGCGGCGGTCAAGAAAGCGCTGAGCCAGCCGGCTGCCCCGGCAGCGCCGGTGCCCCTGCAACAGCCCGGCGACCCCGGCCCGTCTCAGCCCATGGCCGAGGCGCGCGCATCGGCCCAGGCCGTGCCGGCGCCTGAACCCGGCCCCGGGCCCGAGGGCCCGCCGCCGGCGTCCGCTGCGCTCTCCAGCTTTCTGGATGTGGTGGCGCTGGCCGCAGAACGCCGCGACATCAAGCTGAAGACCGAACTGGAAACCCATGTGCGCCCGGTGCGCTTTGCGCCTGGGCGGGTCGAGATCGCCCTGCAGCCGGGGGCGCCGCGGGGCCTGCCCAACATGCTGATGCGCAAGCTGGAACAATGGACCGGCGAGCGCTGGCTGGTTTCGGTGAGCGATGAGACGGGCGAGGCCCCGATTGCCGACCAGAAGAAGGCGCGCCAGCAGAGCCTGTTCCGGGAGGCGCGCGAGACCCCGTCAGTGAAGGCCGTGCTGGACGCCTTCCCGGGGGCTGAGATTGTGGATGTTCGCGATCTTGCCGACCTTCCGGCTGGCGACGCCGGGGGCGAAGAGACGGACGAACCTGATTTAGAGATGTAAGGAGTTCAGATGAAAGGCCTTGGCGATATTGGCAAGCTGATGAAGCAGGCCCAGGAGATGCAGTCCAAGATGCAGGACGCCCAGGCGGCCCTGGAGGAGACCCTTGTGGAGGGCAAATCCGGCGGCGGGCTGGTGACGGTGACCTTGAACGGCAAGGGCGAGATGCGCGGGCTGGAGATCGATCCGTCCATGTTCGCCGAGGATGACAAGGAGGTTTTGGAAGACCTCATCATCGCCGCCCACGGCGAGGCGCGCAAAGCCATGGATGCCGCGGTTGCCGAAAAGATGAAAGAGGCAACGGCCGGCCTCCCCATTCCGCCGGGCATGAACCTGGGCTTTTAAGCCAACAGCGATGTCGAGACAGATCACAGGCAGCGAGATTGAGCGCCTCATCCAGCTTCTGGCCAAACTGCCGGGGCTGGGGCCGCGTTCAGCCAGGCGTGCTGCCTTGCATCTGATCAAGAACAAGGACCGGCTGCTTGATCCCTTGGGCGCAGCGCTGGAGGAGGCCGGGGCCAAGGTGGTGGAATGCGCCAATTGCGGCAATATCGACACCGTGGACCCGTGCACCATCTGCAGCGATCCGCGCCGCGACCCTTCCATCATCTGCGTGGTGGAGGAGGTGGGCGATGTGTGGGCGCTGGAGCGGGCCTCTGCGGTGAAGGGCAGCTACCATGTGCTGGGCGGCACCCTGTCCGCGCTCGACGGCATCGGGCCTGAGGAGCTCAATATCGCCTCGCTTCTGGTGCGTGCCGAGGCGCCGGAGGTGAAGGAGATCATCATTGCCGTCAACGCCACCGTGGAGGGCCAGACGACGGCCCATTACCTCACCGACCAACTGAAACCCTCAGGCGTGTCGGTCTCGCGCCTGGCCCATGGGGTGCCGGTGGGCGGCGAGCTGGATTATCTGGACGAAGGCACGCTGGCTGCGGCCATGCAGGCGCGGCGGCCGTTTTAGCACTTCAACATGGGATTTTGAGGCTGTCGTCCTCGGGTCAAGCCCGAGGGCTACACATCGGGTCAGTGGGGGCCCTACTCCGCAGGAGCCTTTGCCGCCTCCGCGGTCTCCCTGCTCTCCTCAAGCTCCGCAAAATGCCCCCTGCTCTGCAACCAGGCCAGAAGCATGAAGCCCGGGGCGGCGGCAAGGGCGGTGATGATGAAGAACCAGATCCAGCCCGTGGCATCGGCCACATAGCCGGAAACCGACGAGATATAGGTTCGCCCCACTGCCGCCAGCGAGGTGAGCAGGGCAAACTGAGTGGCCGTGTGGGCCGCGTTCTGGGTCAGGCTGGAAAGATAGGCCACGAAGATCACCGTGCCGATGCCGCCGGTGAAGTTCTCCACCATGATGGTGAAGCCCAACGCGGTCGTGTTCACCCCCACCCAGGCGAGCCAGGCGAACACCAGGTTGGAGGCCATTTGCAGGATGCCCGCCACCCACAAGGCCTGAACCAGCGGCATGGCCTTGGCCAAAAGGCCGCCGGCAAAGCCGCCCAGAAGCGCTGCGGCAAAGCCGACGCCTTTCACCATGGTGATATAGTCGGCCCGGTCAAAGCCGATTTTCACCACGAAGGGCCCGGTCATCACCCCGGCAAAGCTGTCGCACAGCTTGAAGAACAGAACGAACGCCAAGATTGTCAGCGCAAAGGGTTTGGTGAGAAAATCGGCAAAAGCGTCGAACGCGGTTCTCCAAAGCCGCGTGAGCTGATCGCCGCCGCCATCCTCTTCAGCCGCGAGTTTCTCTTCGTAAGCCGCCGACGCGGCCGGTTCCTTGGCCAATAGCACGGCTGCCAGGCCCACCAGGATGAGCAGGCCCATGATGGTGTAGGCGTAGCTCCAGATCAGGGAGCTATCGACGCCGGAGCGCTGGAAATACTCCACCAGGATCAGGGTGCCGGCGCTGGAGGCCAGATAGCCGAAGCGGTAGCCGGCCACATAATTGGCCATGCCGGCCGCTTGCTGGTCCTGGTCGAGGCTCTCCACCCGGAAGGCATCGATCACAATGTCCTGTGTGGCCGAGGAGAGGGCCACAAGAAAAGCGCCGAGTGCCACCCACCAGGGCACCTCCAGGGGATCTAGGCTGCCCAGAAAGATGATGGCCACGATCAGCATCAATTGGGAAAACACCAGCCAGCCGCGCCTGCGGCCCAGCCAACGCGAGAGCACGGGCACCTTCCAGGCATCCACCACCGGGGCCCAGAAGAACTTCACCGTGTAGGGTGTGCCCACCAGGGAGAACAGGCCGATGAGCCCTAGGTCCACATCCAGCTCGGCCATCCAATAAAGCAGTGTGGCACCGGAAAGTGCGAGCGGCAGGCCCGCGGAAAAGCCCAAGAACAAAACAATGAGAACGCGGCGCTCCGTGTAGACCTTCAAGGTCTGCAGGACCTTGTCTGAGAAGGATCCAGACTGATCGGCAACGCTCATGGACGAGGTGACCTATTGCACATGTGATTCGCCAACGCTCCCGCCCGCCCTAGAGCAGTTCTTTGTCATATGGAAACACTTGACCGGGTTCTCGCGTCTGCTGACGAGGCGCGGGACACGCCTTGGTCTGGCCGACCACAAGTGGCCTGCAACGAAGCTCAGCGGGCGCGAAAACCCGGCCTTCGGTGGGCCAAATCAGCCCATCTCCTGCGTTACGAAGCTTGCCCGATGCACCACATCGCACTGCGCTTCGCGCCTTGGATATGGGCTGATTTGACGCCATCAAGTGATTCCATATGACAAAGAACTGCTCTAGCAGCCTGAAGGGCCTTGCGTCCACCGCCCGTTTCCAACCGGCCCGGTGTTTGCGTCTCAACGGCAAAAGCCCGATCCGGTGTTTCAAAACCGAACAGATGCAGCTTTCCGGCGGGCCAACAGAGACATCAGGAGGCCAAAAATGATGTTTTCAAAGACCCTTTCCGAGAAATTCTCCGCCTTTAAGCGCGACCAACGCGGCAATGTGGCCATCATCTTCGGTCTGGCCGCGATCCCGCTCATGCTGGGCGCCGGTATGGCAGTGGATTATGCCCGGGCCGTGACCACGAAGAATTCGTTGCAGTCGGCCTCCGATGCGGCAGCTCTTGCCGCGGCCTCGTTGAGCGGGGTCAGCGATGACGAACGCATCGCCATGGCCAAAAACGTGTTCCAAGCCAACTTCAAGGCCTCAGGTGGGGTCACACCGGGCCCGTTGAAGGTGACCTTCGTGGAAGGCGGCGTGCGCGTGACCCAGAAGGCTAAGGTGGACACGGTTCTGATGAAACTGGCCGGCGTTGAGGACATTGAACTGTCGACGAAAGCCGAGGTTAATCTGCCCAAGAGGGCCGAAATCGCGCTGGTGCTCGACTATTCAGGCTCCATGAAGGACAAGCTGAATGGCCAACAAAAATACATAACCATGCGGGACGCGGCCAAAAAACTGGTCAGCGATCTTTCCGGAGGCGCGTCCACCGGAAGGGTGGAGATTGGCCTGGTTCCGTTTTCGCACCATGTCTACACAAGCTTGCCCGGCGATTTTGTGATCGGCGCGGATCCGAGTGAAACCTGGACCGGATGCACCTATGACCGCAGATCACCGCACAATGTGAACGACACCACGCCGCTTTCCCTCAACGACAACACCAAATGGGGCAACACGACGAGCATTTGGAATTTCGACAAGCACGGCTGCGATGGCTATGTGGACAATTCGCTCGTTGTTCAGCCCCTGACCGACAACACCCAGTCCATCCAGACCCAGCTCGATGTGATGGAACCCTATGTGTGGACCAATATTGCCCTGGGCATGTCCTTCGGCTGGCATCTTCTGTCGCCGAACCTGCCCTACGCGGAAGGGGCTGACTATAACGATGGCGAGACCATCAAGGCGATTGTCTTGCTGACGGACGGCAAACAGACGGCTTTTTCCTGGGGCAGCGACGGGGAACAGTCGAGGGAAAATGGCGAGAGGAATCTTGAGACAACCTGCGACAACATCAAGGCGCTCAATCCTGATCCCGACGACCCCCAGTTCCTCATCATTACGGTGGCCTTTGATCTGGACGATCCGGGCACCGTAAACCGGCTGCGCGACTGTGCCACGGCTGAGGAGCATTTCTACAGAGCTGATGACAATAGTGAGCTCTCATCGGCCTTTAACGCGATCCTGGAACAGATTTCAGCGAAGATCGCGATCACCGGATAACCGAACACCAAACACCAGCGCTAACCGATCCCGGTGCCGGATGATCCCGGCGCCGGGATTTTTCTTGAGGCCTTCAATCAGGCACTCTGCAAAACGTGCTGGCGCATGCGCTCATAGTGGGGCATGGCGGCATCGGCCACCTTTTGCTGATCTGCCGTCAGGTTGAGGGCTTTCGGCGCCTGGGCCTCAAAGCCCGTGGATTGCCAGACCTGGCCATACCACCAGTCCGCCCAGATGCCGTCGCTTTCCCGTCTGCCCGCGGGCCAGTTCAGCATGGCTTCGGTGAAGGGGATGTCCCAGGCCCCGCACAAGGCGCTGAGATGGGCCATTGGATTGGCCGGAACTGCATCGGAGTCCAGCACCGGCGGGGCTTTCCCGGTGGCATCGCAAATCTGATCGAAGATCTGGGCCAGCTGGGCAAAGCCGATATCGTCCAGCGTCACCTCATCGCGCTTGGCGGCATAGCTGGCTGTGACCCGTTCGGGATGGCGCAGCAGGAAGCCGTGGGTGACGTCCGCGAACCAGCCGCGCGGGATGACGGCGATCATGTGGTGCGACATGTGCTTTTGATAGAATAACGGCTCGCCGTTCGGGGTCGGGCCCAACAGGCCATCCACCACGTCGGCAGGATTTGGCAGGCCGTCGGCAATGATCTCGTCGTGCATGGGGTGAACCACGCCGGAATGTCTCAGATAGGCCGCGTAGAACGGCTCGTCCCACACCGCGCAATCTGGCCTGTTCTCAAAGGCCCGCATCATGGCGGTGGAAATGTTTCTGGGGCCCGACCACATGGCCAGCCGTTTTACCGGACCGTTGCTCATGGCATACTCCCGTCACATGAATTCGGCTGTCACGTCAATTGCTGCAGCCGTCAATTGAGGAGAATGAACATGTCCGGTGCACTTTATTGGCTGACCGTATCTGCAGGCCTGATGCTGGTGCTGTGGGTGCCCTATACGGCGAAATACGCCTCGCTGGTGGGTTTGGAGAAGGGCATGCGCGACATTCCAGACGTGTCGGTGCTGCCTGACTGGGCGCGGCGCTGCCGGCGGGCCCATATGAACCTGATTGAGAATTTTGCGCCTTTTGCGGCCCTTGTGCTGGTTCTGCATGTGACCGGCAAGGCCGATGCCACCACCGCTACGGCGGCGGCGGTGTTCTTCTTTGCGCGCATGCTGCACGCCATCGTCTACATTGCCGGGATCGCCTATGTGCGCACCGTGTTCTTCGCCGCCGGCTGGCTGGTGTGCTTCTACCTGTTGTGGCAGGCGCTAACCGGCTAGAGCATGTTCTGCTCGGAGGTTGCTCTAAGTCAGCAGCAGGATAATCGCCGGGATGATGATCACCGACAGCGCGGTTGAGAGCACGATGGTGCTGGACACCGAAGCCACGCCCACATCATATTTGGCGGCGAACAGATAGGCGTTCATGCCCGTCGGGGTGGCGGCCATGATCACCGCGGTGCCGACCCAGACCGGCGGCAGGGCGAAGACATGGACCACCAGAAGCCAGACGATAACCGGCATCAAGCCCATTTTGAGCAGGGTCAGCGCCGGGGCGGCCCTCAGTTCGCGCTTGATGCTGTAGGCCGCCAGTGACATGCCCAGAGCAAACAGGGCGGCCGGAATGGCCGCCTGGCCCAGCTGGGTGATGATGTCGTTGACGATGGGGTTCATGCCAAACCCCAGCCGGCCCCAGGCCGTGCCCGCCAAAATGGCCATCACGACCGGGTTCTTGGCCAGAACCACCGCGAGCTCTTTGAACACCTGGGCAAAGCTCTTGCCCTGGCCCGAGGTCACCCATTCATAATGGATGGTGGAGGCAAGCCACAGACAGGGCGCGTGAACCGCGGTGAGCAGGGCGATGGCGATGGCGGCCTCCTCCCCGAACGTGTTGAGGCAGAGCGGGATGCCCAGCATCACCGTGTTGCCGAACGTAGCCCCCATGGCAAAGGCCGGCCCGGTGGAGCGCGGACGCCCCAGAACGTGGGCCAGAAGCACCGCGCCGAGCCAGCAGGCAACGCCGCCCAGCAAGAAGGCCAGCCAATAGCCCCAAGGCGCAATGGCCGGCAGCTCGGCTTCGGCGGTCAAACGGAACAACAGGGCCGGAACGGCCACCCAAAGGGCAAACGCGGAGAGACCCTTCTCGACGATGGCGTCCAGGAAGCGGGTGCGGGCGGCCAGCCAGCCCAAGACCATGAAGGCAAAGACCGGGGCAACGATGGTGATGACTTGATGCAAGGGGCCGGGAACCTTGGGGCGGGGGGAACATGCGGGGTTCTACCCGAGGCGCAGCGGCCGCGCTATAGTGGTCAAATGACACAGGATGATGAGAAGAAGCTCGCGGCCGCCGACCCTGACGAGCTGCTGGCGCGGGCCTATGCGGTTCAAAACCCGGGTGATTCCCTGGCACTCTATAAGGATTGGGCCGATACCTATGATGAGCATCTGGAGCAGGGCCTGAACTATCTCTCGCCCCGTGCGGTTGCCGCGGTGTTTGCCGAATATGTGGAAGACAAAGGCGCGCATGTTCTGGATGTGGGCTGCGGCACCGGGCTCACCGGTTTGGCCGCCGGGGCCCACGGGTTCACGGTCTTGGAGGGCATCGATATCTCGCCTGAGATGCTGCAAGAGGCCGGCAAGAAGGGGATTTACCGGAACCTGATCGAGGCCGATCTCACCAAGCCCCTGGACATTGCCGATGGCACCTATGATGCGGCCATATCTTCGGGCACGTTCACCCATGCCCATGTGGGGGCCGGGGCGTTTGACGAACTTTTCCGCATTCTCAAACCCGGCGCCGTCTTCGCCTGCACCATCAATGCGGATGTCTGGGTGGAGAACGGCTTTGGCCCGAAAATCCGTGCCCTCACCCAAAGCGGCGTCATGCATGTGCGCGAGATCCGCCCTGGGGCCTATTTCAAGGGCGCCGATGCGGTCGGCCGATATGTGGTTTTTCAGAAATGTTGACAGTTTGGTTCTGGCCGTTGACTTGAGCGGGCATCTGCCGGACAAGGCGGCATCATTGCTTGCAACGAAGAGGCCGCCATGCAGAACGCTGAGAAACTCGCCCGCCTGAAGGAGATCGTTCGAGAACGGTCGTTCTCCGAAGGCGAAGCCAAGACGCTGGCCTCCGGGCGTACCAGCTCGTTCTATTTCAACATGAAGATGACCATGTCACAGCCCGAAGGTCTGGTGCTGATCGCCGATCTGATGCTGGAGAAGCTGGCCGAAGGGCCTTGCGATGTGGTGGGGGGCCTGGCCATGGGGGCGGTCCCGATCGTCAACGCCATTTCCATGCGCAGCTTTCAGACCGGCACTCCGATCCCTTTGATCTGGATCCGCAAGGAGGCCAAGGAGCACGGCACCCAGGCCACCATTGAAGGGGCGAACATCGCCAACCTGGCCGGGAAAACGGCGGTTATGGTGGAAGATGTGACGACCACTGGCGGCTCGGTGATGAAAGCCATTGAAACCGTGCGCGCCCATGGGGTGACCGTGGACCGCGTGATCACCATTGTGGACAGGCTTGAAGGCGCAGAAGAGGCGCTGAAAGCGCAAGGGTTGAGCCTTTCCTGCCTGCTCGACGCGGACGACTTTCGCAGCTGATCGCCAGTTCTTGGCGCCTTGTGGACGGGCGCCCCCGATCTCTCTATGATCCCGATTGTGCCGATTGAACGGCACAGGTTGAGCTTAAAGGAAAAATCCTTCTAGTACACGGGGCCACGGCGTCCTGAACCGGGGTACGGCCGGGTGATCATGGACGAGACGCTCAAACGACAGATCAACACCAAAGCGCAAGCCGAAGGGTTCGCGGTCATGGGCATCGCGCGGGCACATGGGTCCGAAGCTCAAAGCCAAGGTCTGCGGGTGTTCCTGGACAACAACTACCATGGCGACATGGTGTGGCTGCAGGAAACCGAAGAGCGCCGCCGTGCGCCCGATGTCATGTGGTCCGATGCTAAGTCTGCCATAGTTTTGGCCTATAATTACGGACCCGAAATAGATCCACTCCCACGCTTGGCCGCGGCCTCCACGGGGGTCATCTCGGTTTATGCCCTGGGCCACGACTATCACGATCTGATCAAGAAGAAGCTGAAGCGCGTGGCGCGCTGGCTGGCCGAGACGCAAGGCTGCCAGGTGAAGGTGTTTGTGGATACGGCCCCCCTGATGGAGAAGCCGTTGGCGCAGCTCGCGGGGGTCGGCTGGCAGGGCAAGCACACCAATCTGGTGTCGCGGGCGCATGGCTCCTGGCTGTTCCTGGGCACCATCCTCACCGATCTGGAGATCACGCCGGAAGCGCCGGAAGGCGACCATTGCGGCAACTGCAGGGCGTGTTTGGACATCTGTCCGACCCACGCCTTTCCGGCGCCCTACCAGCTCGACGCGCGGCGCTGCATCTCCTACCTGACAATCGAGCATAAGGGGCACATTGCCGCTGAGCTTCGGCACGGCATGGGCAACCGGATTTTCGGCTGCGACGACTGCCTGGCGGTGTGTCCCTGGAACAAGTTCGCCACGGCCGGCCGCGATGCCAAGCTGGCGGCCCGCGAGCATCTCATCGCGCCGGATCTGGCTTATTTGGCGGGTTTGGACGATGCCGCCTTCCGGGCGCTTTTCCGCGCCAGCCCGGTGAAACGGGCGGGGCGCGACCGGTTCATTCGCAACGTGTTGATCGCAATCGGGAATTCAGGCGACATTGGGCTTGCAGAGCAGGCGGAAAACCTGCTTTCTGATCCCTCGCCCCTGGTGCGGGCCATGGCGGTCTGGGCGGTTTTCCAGCTCTTGGACGATGCGGCCCTTTCAGAGCTGCGCGCAGTGCACCGGGCGGAGGAAGACGATCCGGCCGTGCTGGCTGAATGGGGATCTGGTTAATGGCGCATTTACTGTGTTTCGGCCTTGGATATTCGGCCCGCCGCCTGGCCCGGCGCCTCAAGGCCCGCGGCTGGCGCATCAGCGGAACGGCGCGCAGCGAGGAGGCCGTTGCAGCTCTGGTGGACGAGGGATATGAAGGCCTCCAGTTTGACGGCAGCGCCAAGATTGATGGTTTTGCAGGCCTGACGGCGGATGTGACGCACCTGCTATTGTCGGTTCCGCCCGGGGCTGACGGCGATCCGGTCTTCAGTTGCCATGGCGATGATGTCGCCGCCCTGGCGCCGCAGCTTGCCTGGGCCGGCTATCTTTCCACCACCGGGGTTTACGGCGACCGGCAGGGCGGATGGGTGGATGAAACCTCCGAGCTGACCCCGGCCACTGAGCGCGGCCGGCGCCGGGTTTCGGCAGAAGCGGCCTGGCAGGGCCTGCACACATCGGCCGGTCTGCCGCTTCACATCTTCAGGCTGGCCGGCATTTACGGGCCCGGCAGCAATCAGCTGGTTTCCCTCATCAAGGGCAAATCGCGCCGGGTGGTGAAGCCCGGTCAGGTGTTCAGCCGCATCCATGTGGACGACATCGCCAGCATCCTGGAAGCCAGCATCGAGCGGCCCAAGCCGGGCCGGATCTACAATGTTTGCGACGATGAAGCCGCCCCGCCCCAGGATGTGGTGGCCCATGCGGCGGAGCTGTTGGGCCGGCCGGCGCCGCCAGAAGTGGCGTTCGAGGCCGCCGAGCTGTCGCCCATGGCGCGCAGCTTCTATGCGGAATCCAAGCGGGTCTCCAACGCGCGGATCAAACAGGAGCTGGGGGTTGAGCTGGCCTACCCCACCTACCGCGAGGGCCTGGGCGCCCTGTTGGAAACAGTGTCGTGATAGGCTAGGTTCGTCCTGCGAACGGCAAGCAGATGTGGAGCGGACATGAGCTGGGTGTATTTCGGTCTGGGCCTCTTTTTCGTGGCCTTTTCCCTCTACAATCTGTTCGGCACGAGCTTCAAGATGCCGGACATGTTCAAGCGCTTCGGCGGCGAGCATGAGCATGCCCATCGCATGCGCGCGTTCTTCTTCGCACTCATCGCCTTTGTGATGTTCTACATGGCCGAAAACGTGGCCGGCGGCTAGGGCAAGTTCTGCTCAAGTTGAGCAGAACATGCCCCAGATTATCGTTATAGGCGGGCAACTTGTCTCCGCTCAGACGTAACCGTCTGATCGCAGGTTGCCCTAATCTGCCCGGCGCAGGCACTCCAGCAATTTGGCCATGTCGTCCGGCAACGGGCTCTCAAAGTGCATTTGCTGACCGCTGAGAGGGTGCTCAAAGCCCAATTCGCCCGCGTGCAGTGCCTGGCGCCCCAATTTGCGTAAAAGCGCCTGAGCGGCTTCTGAGAGCGTTCTGGCGCTTGCGGCGAAATGCGCGCCATAGGTGGGATCGCCCAGCAGCGGGTGGCCGATATGGGCCATATGGACGCGAATCTGATGGGTGCGGCCGGTTTCGAGCGTGCAGGAAACGAGGCTGGCGCGCACATTGGGCGCAGCTTTGGGCAGGTGCTCGAGCACCTTGTAGCGGGTTACGGCATGCTTTCCGGCGCCTTCGCGGACAACGGCCATCTTCTGGCGGTTGGCCTGTTTGCGTCCCAGAGGGGCGTCAATGGTGCCCTTTAGGCGGTCCGGTGTGCCCCAAACTATGGCCTGATAGCGCCGCTGCATGCGCCCGTCCCGCCCGTGGGCGGCGAATTGTTCGCTCAACCCTGCATGGGCGCGGTCGTTCTTGGCCACCACCATGAGGCCAGAGGTCTCCTTGTCGATGCGGTGGACAATGCCCGGGCGGCGCACCCCGCCGACGCCGGAAAGGCTTTCGCCGCAGTGGGCAATCAGCGCGTTGACCAGGGTTCCGCTCCAGTTTCCCGCCGCCGGGTGCACCACCATGCCGGCCGGCTTGTCGACCACGATCACGTCGTCATCCTCAAAAACCACGCAAAGCGGGATGTTCTCCGGCTTGGGCACCGGGTCCTCGGGGGCGGGGATGGTGATGGAGATTTGCTCGCCCTGTTTGACCCGGTAGTTCGGCTCAAGTATCTTCACCCCGTTGGCGGCGGCGTGACCTTCTTTCACCAAGGCCTTGAAACGGCTTCGGCTCAGGTCAGTGTGCTTGATTGAGAGGTAGCGGTCTATGCGATCGCCGGCCTCTTCATCGCTGACCGTGAAGGTGCGCACGTTCGGGGACATTGGGGAATTAGGGTTCATGTCAGATCGCGACCAGGCAGACGAGGCGGCACGCGCCGCCGGTCAAGCTCAAACGCCCCCACCGGAGGCGGTAAACCCTTTGGCCGAGCCGAAAAACATGGCCCGTCTGAAAGCGGCTATCGCCATTATGAGCATCCTGCTTGTGGGTGGAACGGTTGTTGTCATCGGAACCATCATCTACCGGGCGATGACCTATCAGAGCAAGGGTGCATCCCAAATCACGGCACAAAGTGGAGCCCAGGTGCAGGGCTTTTCCAAGCTCGACGTGGAGGTTGAGCGCGGCACACTGGTCAGCCAGATCGAAATCGACGGGGACCGCATGGCGGTGCATGTGACCAAGGCGGCGGCGGACGAGATTCTGATCATCAACATCCGCAGCGGCGAGCTGATCGGCCGGGTCAACCTGAAAGAGAAGCCGTTGCCGGAGGGCAACAACTGAGCCGAGCTGCGGGTACATCCAGTTGTGTTTGAAGGAATATTCCTTCTGAAAAAACCAGCGAATCCTGCGAATCGCTCTGGCGTACACAGCACATCCGCCGGGTGGCCGGCGCTGAGTCACGAAGGCGGCCAGTCAGGGGGTTTTATAGAAGTAATTTTACTTATATGCAGTTTCAACCGGTAAATGAAGCGGATTCCGGCGTTCATGCCTTGCGGCTGCGACCGCGTGCCGGATCTGCATTCTGCGAAGGCCAAAATGCGATGACCTCCGAAAAAACACAGTGCACATGTTGAGGCTTAATGCTAGGGAAATTTACCTGCTAATCAAGGCTCTCCGACTGACTCAATTTTCTCTTGAGTGTTGAGAAGTTTCGCGCCAGAGTGGTGGCAAGCTCTGACAGTTTTTCGCGATCATAATTGCTCATGTTCGCAGGATCGAGTTCGGCGAGGGTCCGGAAGAATCTCTCGCCCTCTTCGATGGCCTGGTCGAGAGATGCTAGTTTACTAGCACCGTTTTCACCGCGTTTTTTTGTGCGCGGTTTGCGCGGTTTTGCTTTTCGGATGTCTGAAACCCGTAAATTACCCTCTCTGGCCTTGTCCCAGAGGCTTAATTGCACGTCTAGGTCGGTTAACTGAGCGAGTTCAATCAGAATCGTCTTCGGAACGTTCAACTCCAGGCTTTCGATCTTGATGACGCTCGGCAGCGCGTTGATCTTCAAAAGTTGGTTCACAGTCTGGCGCGGTTTGCCGATCACCTGCCAGGCATTGCTCTGATTGATGTCCGGATCCTGCTCGATCAGATCATGAATCGCAGCCGCCTCTTCCACGGGCGACAGGTCCTCACGCTGCAAATTCTCAATCAGGGCGATGGACCGGTAGTCTTCGCCGGTGTGAACCTTGACGTCGATCTGTGCAAGGCCTGCAATTTTGGCCGCCCGCCACCGGCGTTCGCCGGCGACGATGATGTAGCGGCCCTTCTTGGACATGGGGCGGACCACCGGGGCCTGGATCAGGCCAAAATCCCTGATGGTCTCGGCAAGCTCGCGCAAGCTGTCCTCGTCGAACTGTTTCCTTGGTTGTTCCGGGTCCGGTATAATGGATTCCACAGACACCGTCTGGAGCTCGAAGGCGCCGCCCTCCTCGTTTTCAGGGGTCGACGGTGATATGTTGGCTTGGTCCATCTTTACGCAACCGCTCGTCTCTTGGTCCTAACTCGTTCCCAACACCCGGGCACCGGTTTGTTTGTAGCAACTGTAGGCGCCCGACTTGTCGTTTTTTGCCTCGCTTAGTAAACGTCAGGGTGCGAGGTCTCGATCACTCACCCGGTTTTCCTGTCCCACCAATCGCGAAACCTCAGATAGTTCCCCACCAACGGCACCAGAACGGACTTGTTACCGGAATAGAGAGGATGGGTGGGAAACTCGTCTGTGTCAAAGGCGCAGCGGTAGTTTGCCACCCGCGCAATCTTCCGGGCCAGTTGGGTGCCCATATAAGTCATCTGGGCAACGCCGGAACCGTTGCAGCCAAGTGCATAGTGCAGGCCTTCCAGCTTGCCCACATGGGGCTGCTCATCGATGGTGAGCGCCACGTTGCCGGTCCAGGCATGGGTGATCTTGAAATCGGCAAGCTCCGGAAGCCGTTCAAGCGCCCGGTTGAAAATCAGCGGCGCCATTTCCGCAGCACCCAGATCGCGCCACTTCACCCGGCTGCCGAACACCAGCCTGGTGCCGTCCGGTGAAAGGCGGAAGAAGGGCACAATGCGCAAGGTCTCCACAAACGACCGGTTCTTCGGGCTGATTGACGCCAAAAGATCGGCCGGCAGCTCTTCGGTTGCGATGATGTAGGCGCTGATGGGCACCAGGCGGCGCTTGAACCCGGGCGTCAGGTCGCCGGTATAGCCGTTGGTTGCCACAACCACATCCCGCGCCGTCAGGTCCCCCCGTGTGGTTTTGAGCGCCCAGCCCGAGCCGTTCTGTTCCAGACCGGTCACCCCGGCCTTGGCACAGATACGGACACCGCGGGTGTCGCAGGCCCGTTTCAAACCGCCATAGTAGAGTGCGGGGTGCAAGTGGGCCGCTTCGGTCACAACCAGGCCGCCGCAATAATAGTCGCTGCCGATCTCCTCGCGCACGCGCTCGCGCGGCACCGTGTAGGCTCCGGCGTTGGCGCTTTCGTTCATGGCCGCGGCCTGTTTTTGCTGGGCCTTGAAATGTTTGCTGGATATGGCGCCGGTGAAACGCCCGGTGCGGGCCCAGCCGCAGTCGATAGCTTCTTCTGCGATGAGTTTTTCCAGGAGATAGAACCCGTCGGCGGCATCGGCCATCATATCGGCTGCGCGCTCAGGCGAGGGGGCCTTGGCCACCAAGGGTTTTTTGATGGAGTTACTGCCGCCCACGAGCCCGCCGGAGCGGGTCGAGGCGCCATATCCCGGTTCGGCCGCGTCCAAAACGGTTGCCTCGATGCCCAACTTGGAAAGTTCCAAAGCCGTTGCCACGCCGGCATAGCCCGCGCCGATGATCGCCACTTCCGTCCTGGCCGGCACCTCTTGCAGATCGGATGCGTCAGGCGTGTAAGCTTCCCACCAATAGGGCTGCTCTTTGAAGGTTTCGTGGAAATTGTCTTGCCGTCCCATCTCTCAACACCGAAGATTATGAACCGATTAAGACTGTTTTGCGACCGCAATCGTACCGGATCTTGCGTCCTGGCGATCCCGGCCCCATATCAAAACATATGTAAATTGAACACGATGGAGAGGATCGCGGGCCACGAAAAGTGCCGCTCCGCGGCGGCTGCGGGCCTGCGCGTGCACCAGAGGCCGGAACCTGCGCCGAATCACGTTGATCCGGGCTAAATCTCAACATCTGCGTCGTGTGCGCAAACCATGGTGCGGCGGGAGGCGCGGCCCCGCCCCGCAAAGGAGGTCCTGATATGTTCGAAGCCGGTAGTATCGTCATCCTCATTCTAGTTCTGCTGGTTGTTATCGTGGTGGTGCGGTCGGTACGTATCGTCAGCCAAGGGTTCAACTGGACCGTAGAACGGCTGGGCAAGTATACCAAGACCCTGAGCCCGGGATTGCATATCCTCATTCCGTTCATTGACGCCATCGGCTCAAAAATGAACATGATGGAGCAGTTGCTTGAAGTGCCCAGCCAGGAAGTGATCACCAAGGACAACGCCATGGTGACGGTGGACGGGGTTGCCTTTTATCAGGTGCTCGACGCCGCACAAGCAACCTATGAGGTGAACAACCTGCACAATGCGGTTTTAAACCTGACCATGACCAACGTGCGTACAGTGATGGGGTCCATGGATCTTGATGAGCTTCTGTCCCAGCGCGATGAGATTAACGCGCGGCTGTTGTCGGTGGTGGATCATGCCACCCAGCCCTGGGGCATCAAGGTGACCCGTATTGAAATCAAGGACATTGCCCCGCCACGCGATCTGGTGGATGCCATGGCGCGCCAGATGAAGGCGGAACGCGACAAGCGCGCCCAGATCCTGGAAGCTGAAGGCCTTCGCCAGTCCGCCATTTTGAAGGCCGAGGGTGAAAAGCAGTCGGCCGTTCTGGAAGCGGAAGGCAAGAAGGAAGCGGCTTTCCGCGAGGCTGAGGCCCGCGAACGGGCTGCCCAGGCCGAAGCGGCTGCCACGACCATGGTTTCCGAAGCCATTGGCAAAGGGGATGTGCAGGCCATCAACTACTTCGTGGCCAATAACTACGTGGGCGCTCTGGAGAAGCTTGCCAGCGCCCCCAACCAGAAAGTTCTGATGCTGCCGGTTGAGGCGTCAGGCGTGATCGGCGCCCTGGGCGGCATCACGGAAATCGCCCGCGAAGCCTTTAAGGACGGCGGCGGCGGCGGAAATGGCGCGGCGCGGCCCAAACGCGGTGGACGTGTGCCCAATACGGCGGCATCCTAACAGGCAGACGGAATAGCTGAGACGGAATACACCCCATGGCTGAGATCATTGCATCATATGGTGATTGGTTCTGGTGGATCGTGGCGGGCATCATGTTTGTGCTTGAACTGGTGGTGCCTGCCTTTTTCTTCCTGTGGTTCGGTTTTGCCGCCCTTGCCACGGGGGTGGTGGTTTTGCTGGTGCCCATGAGTTGGCAGTTGCAGGGCTTCACGTTCGCGGTTTTGGCTGTGGTGAGCCTGATCATTTCGCGCAAGTTCTTCGCGCGGCCTGCGGCGGGAACCAATCTGCCGAACCTGAACAAGCGGGTGCAAAGCTACGTCGGCAAATCCTACCCACTGGAAACGGCCATCAAAAACCGCCGCGGCAAGGTGCGCATTCACGATTCGAACTGGGAAGTGCGCGGGCCGGATGCGCCGGCAGGAACCTGGGTGAAGGTGATTTCCGCCGAGGGTGCCACACTCATCGTCGAGCTTGAGCAGAACGCCTCTTAGCGCGCGGCAGAGGTTGGCGGTCTATTTGACGCCGATCCGCAGAATGTCGTGAATGTGGACAATCCCGATCGGTCTGGACTGTTCGGTCACGAACAAACTGGTGATCTTCCGGCTGTTCAGGGTCTCCAGCACCGCCGAGGCCAGATCGTCCGGACTGGCGACAACAGGGCTCGATGTCATAACCGTGCCTGCCGTGATGTCGAGCAGATCCTTCTTCATGTTCCGGCGCAAATCGCCGTCGGTGATCACGCCGGCCAGATTTCCGTCGTCGTCAATCACTCCGGCGCAGCCGAAACGCTTGGATGTCATGATAACCAGGGTGTCGCTCATCACCGTTTCCAGGCGCACCAGAGGCAGTTCGCTCATGCCATGCATCACATCGCGCACATAGGAGAGTGATGCGCCAAGCCGCCCGCCGGGGTGGAAGATTTTGAAGTCGTTGGTGGAAAAGCCTTTGTTCTCCAACAGTGCGATCGCCAGTGCGTCGCCGAGCGCGACCTGCAGGGTCGTCGAGGTGGTGGGGGCCAGTCCGTTGGGACAGGCCTCTGCATGGCGCGGCAGTTCGAGCACGATGTCGGCCGCGGTGCCCAGCGCGCTGTCCGGCTTGCTGGTGAGCGCAATGAGCGGCACGGCAAAGCGGCGCGAGTAGGACAGAATATCCCTCAGTTCTGCGGTTTCGCCTGAATTTGAGATGATCAGCAGCACATCGTCCGGCACGATCATTCCAAGATCGCCATGGCTGGCTTCGCTGGGATGCACATAGTATGCGGCCGTGCCAGTGGAAGAGAAGGTCGAGGCCATCTTCCTGGCAATGTGCCCGCTTTTGCCGATGCCGCAGATGATCACGCGTCCGGTAGCATTTTCTATGGTTTCGATGGCGTCGATGAAGGCCGTGCCAAGAGGGCCATCAAACGATGCGGAAAGGAGTTTGAGGCCATCGGCCTCGATTTTCAGGGTTCGGCGCGCCGATTCGATACGGATATCAGACGCTAGCTGCGAGTGCCCAGCGGTCTCACTCATGGAAATCTGCCCCAATCCACCTTCGCTCAGAAGGTCCTAAGTGTCTAAAAAATGTGCCCTTTTAGGGCAGTGCGTTACCTGCTGTTAACCATAAGTCTTTTAGGTTTTCCCACGCCAGTTCTTGTGCCTCAAATTTGGTCCTTTTGCGGCACGGGTCCGGTGGCAGGCTCAGCTCTCAAGGATGCCAAATTATCAAGATGACACGGTATCTGCAACTTCCCGCGTGCATCTTGGCCGGCGTGCTTTGTCATGCCGCCGCCGGAACGGCTGTGGCCCAGCAATCCGGCGCCATCAGCGACCTGCCGCCCGGCCAGTCGGACAATACGGACAGATTCGACACAAACCCGATTGACGGCCTGCGCGGAACCCGCTCGGTTCTGGACGATCCTGCAGATGAGTTCGTGCCCCGCACGCGCGAACCGCAGAATGCCGAGCGCACCCGGCGCCGGCAGCGGCGAGCCGACCGCAACGCGCTGCGCGGCATTCCGGATGCGGAGCTCCCGACAGTCGGCGGCATTCCGCAAGCCATTCCTGAAGAGCCGTTCGATCTGGGCACTTTGGATCCGAACACCACGGGCACCGTTACACCGGAAGCCGAGCCGCAACCCCGCGAGAACACGGTGGACCCCTATGCGCCGTTGGGCTTGCGCAACGGTAACTTCACCTATTTTCCCGAGCTGGAGATCTCCTCTCTGGTCACCGACAATGTGGGCCAGGACCCGAGCGGCGAGCGCTCCGCGTTCGGGGTCGTTCTGCGCCCGTCCTTGAACGTGCAGAGCAACTGGGTGCGCCACAATGCGGCGCTCACGGTGGCGAGCGCGCATACGATCTTTCCCGGTGACACCGATGAAAACAGGAACGAGCTTTCCGTCAACGCCGAAGCGCGCATAGATGTGCGGCGCACCTTCGCCATTGACTATCAGAGCCGGTACATCCTGTCCCAAGACAGCAGCGACGGCGACAATTCAGGCGCCACCACCGGCACCAGCATTGATCATGAGCTTGGGGCCGATCTGACCTTGCGGCGGCAAAATGCGCGGCTCTTGCCGTCGCTCAGGGTCGGTGTCGACAGGTTCATGTTCGGCGATGAGGACCTTGTGGGCGGCGGCACGCAAGACAATTCCGACCAGGACTATGTTGAGCCGTCAGCCGAGCTGCGCCTGGGCTATGCGATCTCGCAAGCGGTGCAGCCCTATGTTGCCGTCGGCTATTCGCGCCGCATCCACGACGAGAAGCGCGACCGCAGTGGGCTTGAACGCGATTCAGACGGATATGATTTCCGGGTGGGGGCCGATCTCAGCGTGGGCACGGTGCTGAACGGCAATATTGATGTGGGGTACGGCATCAGGGACTTTGAGGACGGTGCCTTGAGCACGGCTGATGGCTTTGTCGGCTCATCCTCGCTGACCTGGAGCCCTTCACCGCTCACGACGTTCACCTTCGGTGCGACCGGCAGTCTTGACGAGACCACCACGACGGGGGCCTCTGCCATCCAGAACCTGAGCGTCAATGCATCGGTGACGCACCGGTTGCGGCGGAACCTGACGGCCACGGGCGGCGCCAGCATCACCTTTGCCGACTATCTGGGCATCCGCCGGCTCGATGAGACCTATCAGGTTGATCTGGGACTGGCTTATGCCATCGGCCGGCACATTGAACTGGTGGGCAACTATCAGTTCAACGCTGTGGACAGCACCGTGCCGACCCAGGAATACACCGAAAACCAGATCACAGCCGGCGTGCGCTTCCGCCTTTGACGCCGCGTGGCCCCTGACAGGGCCTCGGTGATCGGCTACTCTGGCGGCGTCATCTGCCTACATTGCGGAGAAGAGGTATGCAGCTCAACAAGCTTGATCACGTGAACGTTCGAACGGCCAATCTGGACAACATGGTGGCCTGGTATTGCGATGTGCTGGGCATGGAGAACGGAGCGCGCCCGCCCTTTCCCTTTCCCGGCGCCTGGCTTTACGCGGGCGATCAGGCGGCTGTGCATCTGGTGGGGGTCGATGCGGCACCGCAGTCTGTGGAACCGAACATTGAGCATTTTGCCATGTCGGCCACCGGATTGCAGGACTTCGTGGAGCGCTTGAAGGCGACGGGAACCGAGTTCCGCCCGGTTCGGGTGCCGGGCATCGACATTCTGCAGATCAACGTGTTTGATTGCGACGGCAACCATATTCACATCGATTTTTCCGCTGAGGAGGCCGATGCGGCGGGGTTTTAGAGTGATTCCATATGACAAAGAACCGCTCTAGGCCCCAAAAGGATACGGCCGCCCACGAGGGGCGGCCGCAATCGCGACGGGCAAACCGGCGTCTCTAGACGCCAGATTCAATCCACTCGGCCAGCTTGCCTTTCGAAGTGGCGCCGATTTGAGTGGAGGCGACTTCGCCGCCCTTGAACATCATCAGCGTCGGTATGCCCCGGATTCCGTACTTCGGCGGCGTATTGGCGTTGTCGTCGATATTCAGTTTGGCAACCGTGAGCCGGCCATCGTATTCGTCGGCGATTTCATCCAGGATCGGTGCGATCATTTTGCAGGGGCCACACCACTCGGCCCAGTAATCGACCAGCACCGGGACCTCGGCCTGCAATACGTCTGAATCGAAACTATCATCCGATAGATATACAATTTTTTCACTCACGGAGTTCTCCAGCCGAACGGCTTTTTCAAGTAGGCCGACAATTTAGTCGGATCATAATTAACTGTCAATAACACGAGCCTGAATCGCTTGCCGGGTTGTTTCGGCCGCTTTCGGACATATATAAGACCGCTTGGAAGGTTTTTCAAATCGCAGCGCAGCTTTTTTGGCAATTTGATAACATAGCCCGATTATTTTCCTGACCAGGCCAGAATAGCCGCATGGCGCAACAACACTTAACCGACTTAGAGTTCAATCAACTCGATCTTGAACCCCGACTGATTTCAGCCCTGCAGCGTCTCGAATTCGGCCATTGCACACCGATCCAGGCGCAAGCCCTGCCGCTGTTGCTGGATCAAAAAGACGTATCGGGACAGGCGCAAACCGGCACCGGTAAAACGCTCGCTTTCCTGCTTGCCTGCGCGCATCGCCTGTTGAAAAACGAGGGCAACACCGAAATTGGCAAACCGCGCACGCTGATCCTCGCGCCGACGCGCGAGCTGGCGCTGCAAATTCACAAGGACGCCGAAAAGCTGCTCGCCGACATTCCACTGAACCTGGCGATCTGTTACGGCGGCAAGGCCTACGAACAGCAAAAACGGCAGTTCGACGAACCGGTGGACATCCTGATCGGCACGCCCGGACGGTTAATCGACTTCTTCAAACAGCGGCTGTTCAATTTCAAGGCAATCGAGGTGATGGTGCTCGACGAGGCCGACCGCATGTTCGACATGGGATTTATCGCCGACGTTCGATTCATGCTGCGGCGTCTGCCCGATCCCGACAAGCGGCTCAACATGCTGTTTTCGGCAACCATGGCGCAGAAAGTCATGGAACTCGCTTACGAGCACATGAACGCAGACCAGTTAATTGGTATCGGCGCAGACTCACGCGTGGAGGACCGCCTTGTGCATACGGCGCATCTCGCGC
>CAJHYS010000160.1_pt1 | contig 32046 bp, 30 predicted proteins | sample 9198801 | NCBI WGS metagenome assembly CAJHYS01 (sample SAMEA7708368, study PRJEB35096) | sediment metagenome | biome: marine neritic benthic zone biome [ENVO:01000025]; feature: sediment [ENVO:00002007]; material: shallow marine sediment [ENVO:03000034] sea grass bed [ENVO_01000059] ...
CAACAAACTCAAACACTTCCGCCGCATCGCGACACGCTACGACCGAAAGGCTAAGAACTTCCTCGCCTTCATCCACATTGCATGTTGCTTAGTGTGGACAAGATGAATGTCGATTCAGCCTAGAGCAACCTCCGAGCAGACGGTTACGTCTGGTCGGAGATAAGTTGCTCGCCCGTAACGATAATCTGGGGCATGTTCTGCTCAAGTTGAGCAGAACATGCCCTAGAGCAACCTGCGAGCAGACGGTTACGTCTGGTCGGAGATAAGTTGCTCGCCCGTAACGATAATCTGGGGCATGTTCTGCTCAAGTTGAGCAGAACATGCCCTAGCTGCGGTAATCTGCATTGATATCGATATAGCGGTGGGTGAGGTCGCACGTCCAAACTGTGGCCTTGCCCTTGCCGACCCCCACGTCCACTTTGAGCGCCACGTCCCGCGTGGCCATGTGGCCGGTGACCATGTCTTCGCGGTAATCGGGATCGCGCTGGCCCCGGTTGGCCACGCGTACACCGCCGATCCAGATTTTCAGCTTGTCCCGCTCGGCCCTTTCGCCCGATTTGCCCACCGCCATCACCACGCGGCCCCAATTGGCATCTTCGCCGGCAATCGCTGTCTTCACCAGGGGCGAGTTTGCGATGGCCAGGCCGATGCCCCGCGCCGCCGCGTCGCTCTCGGCGCCCTGAACCTCGATCGTGATGAACTTCTCAGCGCCTTCCCCGTCGCGCACCACCTGATGGGCAAGGTCGAGGACCAGCGCGTTGAGCGCCTTGGAAAACCCCTTCAGACGCGTATCTGAGGCGTCGCCAATGCCGGAGCCTGCCCCGGAGGCACCGCTTGCAAACAGCATCAGGGTGTCAGAGGTGGAGGTGTCGCTGTCGACCGTGATGTTGTTGAAGCTGCGCGCCGTCGCCTCTTCCAGCAAGGTTTGCAGCACGGGCGCCGCCAAGTCCGCATCCGTAAACACGAAGGCGAGCATGGTGGCCATGTCCGGCGCGATCATGCCGGAGCCTTTCGCGATGCCGTTGATGGTGACCGTCTTGCCGTCGATACGCGCCGTTGCCGTTGCCGCCTTGGGGAACGTGTCGGTGGTCATGATGGCACCGGCCGCATCCTGCCAGGCGTTTTGGCTGAGGCGTCCGAAAAGGTCGGGCAACACGCCGGTGATTTTGGCCGCGTCCAGCGGTTCGCCGATCACGCCGGTTGAGGCCACGAACACCTCGCCCGGCTTGCACCCCACGGCCTTGGCCACGCCGGCCACGGTCTGCTTGACGCTGGTCACGCCGGCTTTGCCGGTGAAGGCGTTCGCATTGCCTGCATTGACGATGAGCGCGCGGCCCGACCCGCCGGCCAGATGTGCCCGGCATGCATCGACCGGCGCAGAGGCGGTAAGAGACTTGGTGAAAACCCCGGCCGCTCGGGTGCCCTCTGCCATCACGCACAACAAGACGTCCGGGCGCCCGCGATATTTGATGCCGGCTTCGATGCTGGCCAGCGCGATGCCCTCAATCTCGGGCAATTGCGGCCAATGTGCGGGGGCCAAGGGGGATATGTGCGTGCGTTCAGCCATGGTCCCGCCAAGCAGAAATCGTCCGGCAGCTCACTTCTTTTGAGTCTTCTCTTCCTGCTCTTTCAGCCTCTTCTCGTATTCCTGGACGCGTTTTTGAACGTCGGCGCGAATCTTGACCAAATCCGGATCGAGATACTCGATCTTGGATTGCTTCTTGTACGTGCCCACTTCTTTTTGAACCAGTTCGCGCAGCAGGATGGCCCGAATGCCTTCTTCCACGTCTTCAAATTTGCGCGGGCCCACCGTTTGCATGTCGACGAGCCGAACGATGTGCCAGCCAAACTTGGTCTTGACCGGACCGCCCACCTCTTTTTCCTTCAGGTCGAACACCACCTTGGAAAATTCAGGAACCATTTCTTCAGCGAAGAAATAGCCCAAATCGCCGCCTTTGGCCGCAACCTCGTCGGTGGAGTGGTCCCGGGCAAGCTGAGCAAAATCGCCGCCGGCCTTCACCTTTTGGTGGATCTCGTCGGCCTCCTTCTGGGTGGCCACCAGAATATGCTGTGCCCGCGCCCGCTTTCTCACCTTGCTGGTGCTTTTTTCCTTTTCGTAGGTGTTGCGCACCATCTCGTCAGTGACCTTGGGCCGGAGCGCAGAGTCGAAGTAGGCCTCGCGCAGCGCCTTCACCTGATAGTAGCGCAGGCGTTTGCGGTAGGCGTCCGTCTTGTTGACCTTGTCGCGCACCGCCGCTTGAGCCAAGAGATGGCGCTCGATCAAATAATCGACAATGAAGGGATAGCGCGCCTTCGGGGGCAGACCGCCCAGATGCGGCAGGATCTCGTCCTTCGCGAAGGCGATTTCCGAGGCCCTGATCTGCTGTCCGTTCACGGTCAGGACCACCGGGTCCTTTTCCTGGGCCAGGACAGGGCTGGTTGCGCTAAGGGAGAAGGCAAAGCCCAACAGGGCCAATACCTTGAGAGTTTTGATATGCAGTGCTTTCATCCGTCCAACAATCGCTTGTTCTCAACCGGCCAAAGCGGCCGAATAACGGTTCCTTGGGCCGCGTTATGCAGCATCATCGCCGCCAGTACAATGCCTCTGTCTGCAATGCCCAAATATCGCCCGCCAAACGTGCGCTTTGCGTCACATTCGATCAATTCCCGCTTTGCGCCGCTCGTGCTTTGATCAGCTCCAGATTGACATGGGGCGGTGGTGACCCTATTTCGGCGCAAGATGTTGTTCTGTCGGCATTGCGCAGTTCTGCTCGCTCAATTAGAACCTTTGCGAACTCTTGCCCGAAGCGCGATCGCGCAACGCAAATTTATTTGAACAAAGGACACAACTCCAATGGTTGGTTTTGGAGCGCTCGCAAAAAAGTTATTCGGCTCGTCCAATGATCGCCGGCTGAAGACCTACAATGACAGGGTCGCCGCCATCAATGCGCTGGAAAGCGAGATTGAAGCCTTGAACGATGCGGACCTGAAGGCCCGCACCGAGACGTTCCGCCAGCAGGTGGCCGACGGAACCAGTTTGGACGACCTTTTGGTGCCGGCCTTCGCCACCGTCCGCGAGGCCGCCAAACGCACCTTGGGCCAGCGCCACTTTGATGTGCAGCTGATCGGCGGCATGGTGCTGCATGACGGGTCCATCGCGGAGATGAAGACCGGCGAGGGCAAGACCCTGGTGGCCACACTGCCGGTCTATTTGAACGCGCTGACCGGCCGCGGTGTGCACGTGGTGACGGTGAACGACTATCTGGCCTCGCGCGATGCGCAATGGATGGGCCAGGTCTACGAGTTTCTGGGTTTGACCACCGGCTGCATCATCCACGGCCTGGAAGATGAAGAGCGCCATGCGCAATATGCCTGCGATGTGACCTATGGCACCAACAACGAGCTTGGCTTCGACTATCTGCGCGACAACATGAAATACTCGCTCGATGAGATGGTCCAGCGCGGGCACTATTTCTCGATCGTCGACGAGGTGGATTCCATTCTGGTGGATGAGGCCAGAACCCCGCTGATCATCTCAGGGGCGGTGGAGGACAAGACCGATCTCTATCTGACCATCGACAAGTTCGTCCCCGAACTGGCCGAAGAGGATTTTGAGCTCGACGAAAAATCCAAAACCGTGACGCTCACCGAACAAGGCAACGAGCGGGCCGAGCAGCTGCTGCGCGATGCCGGGCTGCTTCAGGGCGAAACCCTTTATGACGTGGAGAACGTCAGCGTGGTTCACCACATCAACCAGGCCCTTAAAGCCCACAAGCTGTTCCTGCGCGACCGCGACTACATCGTGAAGAACAAGCAGGTCGTGATCATTGACGAATTCACCGGCCGCATGATGGAAGGCCGGCGCTATTCGGAAGGCTTGCACCAGGCGCTGGAAGCCAAGGAGGGCGCGGAGATCCAGCCGGAAAACCAGACCTTGGCCCAGGTGACCTTCCAGAACTATTTCCGGATGTATGAAAAACTGGCCGGCATGACCGGCACCGCGGCCACCGAGGCGGAAGAGTTCGCCGACATCTACAAGCTGGAAGTGCTGGAAATCCCCACCAATGTGGAAGTCAGCCGCATAGACGATGATGACGAGGTCTACCGCACGGCCGAGGAGAAGTTCAACGCGATCATCGAGGAGGTCAGGGCCTGCCGCGAGCGCAACCAGCCGGTGCTGGTGGGCACCACGTCGATCGAAAAGTCGGAGCTTCTGTCCGACAAGCTGAAAGAGCTGAAGATCGAACACAATGTTCTGAACGCCCGCTATCACGAACAGGAAGCCCAGATCATCGCCCAGGCCGGCCAGGAGGGTGCCGTGACCATCGCCACCAACATGGCGGGCCGCGGCACCGACATTCAGCTGGGCGGCAATGCGGACATGCGCATTGCGGTGGAGCTGGGCGACGAGCCGGACGAAAAAAAGGTCGAGGCCATCCATAGCGAGATCGCCGAAGCCCGCGAGAAGGTGCTGAAAGCCGGCGGGCTCTATGTGATCGGCACCGAGCGTCACGAGAGCCGGCGGATCGACAACCAGCTGCGCGGCCGCTCCGGCCGCCAGGGCGACCCCGGCCATTCACGCTTCTATCTTTCCCTTGATGACGACCTGATGCGCATCTTCGGCTCTGAGCGCATGGACTCAATGCTCCAGAAGCTGGGCTTGGAAGAGGGCGAGGCGATCACCCATCCGTGGATCAACAAGGCGCTGGAAAAGGCCCAGCAGAAGGTTGAGGCCCGCAACTTCGACATCCGCAAGAACGTCCTGAAATATGACGACGTGATGAACGACCAGCGCAAGGTGATCTTCGAGCAGCGCCTGGAGATCATGGGCCAGGAAGAGGTTGCCGACGAGATCACCGACATGCGCCACGAGGTGATTGAAACCGCCGTGAACGAGCACATTCCGCCCAAGGCCTATTCGGAGGAATGGGATGCCAAGGGCCTGCGCGAGAAGCTGCAGGAATTGCTCGATTTGGATCTGCCAACCGACGAATGGGCCGAAGAAGAGGGCATTGCGGACGAAGAGATCCGCGAACGCCTGATCAAGGCGGGCGATGAGGAATATGCCAAGCGGCGCGCCGAGATCGCTGAGTTCGCACCGCAGATCGAGAAGGCCGTGCTGCTGCAGACCCTCGACCATCTGTGGCGCGAGCATCTGATCACACTGGAGCATCTGAGCAAGGTTGTGGGCCTGCGCGGCTATGGCCAGCGCGACCCGCTCAATGAATACAAGACCGAAGGCTTCACCCTGTTTGAGGGCATGCTGGTGCGCTTGCGCGAACTCACCACCGGCCAGCTCATGCGGGTGCAGCTGTCAGACGGCAATCCGGACGAATATCTCGACGAAGAGCTTCCCGAGATGGCAGGTCACCACCTTGATCCCTTCACCGGGGAAGACGACATGGTCGAGGCCGGGCTTGCCTTTGCCACCAGCCTGGACGCAGAGCCGCGCGACATGTCCGAGCTTGATCCGCAGAATCCGGCAACCTGGGGCAAGGTCGGCCGCAACCAGCAGTGCCCGTGCGGGTCGGGCAAGAAGTACAAACACTGTCACGGTGCCCTGGTATAAGATGTTCTCGAACACAGCTCACTGAGATGTGTCTTGATCGCGGGGGCTGAAGCAGTTGAAAGAGGCATCTATGGTTGGAGTGAAGTGTAAATCTGCGTCGGTTGTCGGCGCACTGGGCGTTTTGTTGGCCGCCGCCGCGCCGGCTGAGGCCGCCGACAAAGGCAATCTGAACATCACCATCAAACAGATCAAGAATGGGGACGGCCAGATCCTGGTGTGCCTGTTCACCAATCCGAAGGGCTTTCCGGCCTGCAGCGGCGATGGCGCCGGGGTGCGGGCTTTCGGCACCAAGGCCAGGAAGGGTGTTTCGATAAGCTTGAAGGACCTGCCCGTGGGCACCTATGCCGTCTCCGCGGCCCACGATCAGAACAATGACGGCAAGATCGAGAAACATCTCCTGTTCGGCTACCCGACCGAAGGCGCAGGCATGTCCAACTATCCTGAGCCTTTGCGCGGCAAGCCGAAATTTGATACCGCCCGGTTCCACCTGACCAAAGGGACGGGCAGCGTTGAAGTTATCATGCACTATCCATGATCGATCCAGGTCATCGGATCAATCGCCCCCGGGTGCAGGGCACACATAGGGAAACATGAGCAGAGCTATTCTGGGTTTGGCAATGGCGATAACGCTGTTGGCGTTTGGGACCACGGCCTGGATTCTCACCGATCGGCTGATGGAGCCCAAGACGGTCTCCGGCGAAGGCGTTGTGGTGGCCCCGGCCGGCATCGGCGGGCCCTTCACGCTGACCTCTGACGACGGCAAGCAGGTAACCGAAAAGGCGTTTGCCGGCAAACATGCGCTGGTCTATTTCGGTTACAGCTTCTGCCCCGACGTTTGCCCCACGGGCCTGCAGACCATTGCCTCGGGCATCGACAAGCTGGGCGACGATGCAAAGAAGGTTGTGCCCGTGTTCGTCTCCGTGGACCCGGACCGCGACACGCCCGAACAACTGGCCCAGTATGTGGATCTCTTCCACCCCTCAATGGTCGGGCTGACCGGCAGCGCGGACCAGATCAAGCAGGTGGCGAAGAAGTTCCGGGTCTACTACGCGCTGCATAAGGACAAGGACCCGGAGAACTACCCGGTGGACCATTCCTCCTTCACCTATCTGATGGGGCCGGACTGGAAGATCGTGGCCGTGTTCCGCCATGACGCCACGCCGGACAATATCGCCGATGCCTTGAAGAAGGTGCTGTAAGGCGAGGGGGAGACCCCGTTCACCATTTGCACCAATGTAGCGCTCGGGCTTGTTGGGATTCTTGTTTAGAATTAAGAGCCTGCGAGCAAATGGCTTCGTTTCGCAGTTTTTGGTTGCCAGGCGTTTCGATCGATATATAGTTGTACCATACAACTATATTGAGGTTGCCGATGACCACCGTCTCCGATGTGCTTGTCTCCCGGGTTCGCTCCAGCTCGCGCCAACTGGTGCGCGAGCTTGGCTTTATGGGGCAAACCCTGGCCGGCACCGATCTTCATCCCTCCGCGGTGCACGCCATCATCGAGATCGACGCGGCCGACGGCCTCACGGCCAAGCGACTGGCCGACATTCTGCTGCTGGAAAAGTCCACCGTCAGCCGCCTGCTCAAGGGGCTGAAGGCACGCGGCGAGATTGCCGAGACGCGCTCTGCGGCTGATGGCCGGGCAAAGCACCTGGCGCTCACCGACAGGGGCGCGGAGACCCTGAAGACCATCGTGGCCTATGCCGCCCCTCGGGTATCGCATGCCCTCGCCCGCCTGGGCGAGGGGCACCGGGCCGAAGTCTCCGATGCTCTGGAGGCCTACGCCAATGCGCTGAGCCATGGCCGCACCGGGCCGGCGGCCGAGGCGCGGCCGGGCGATCAGACCATCGAGACCGGATATGCGCCGGGCCTCATCGGCGCCATTGCGGGCCTGCACGGCACCTACTATGCGCGCGAGACCGGCTTTGGCGCGGCGTTCGAGGCCAAGGTGGCCGAAGGTCTGGCCGGGTTTGCCCCAAGGCTGGGCAAGCCTGTCAACCAGATCTGGCACGTCCGGCGAGACGGTGCGTTCATGGGCTCCATCGCCATCGATGGTGAAGATCTGGAGGGGCCGGTTGGCCATCTCAGATGGTTCATCGTGGCCGATGCCCTGCGCGGCACCGGCATGGGCCGGGCGCTGCTCGGCAAAGCCTTGGCCTTCTCAGATGAGCAGGGCTTCAAGGAGACCCACTTATGGACCTTCAAGGGACTTGATGCGGCCCGCCACCTCTATGAGACCATGGGCTTTGAGCTGGCCGAAGAATATTGGGGCGACCAGTGGGGCAAAGAGGTGCGCGAACAACGCTTCGTGCGCGCCCTGGGACAAGGTGGGGTGAAGTGAGTTAACGCCCTACACTGCTGTCCTCGGGCTTGACCCGAGGACCCACCGGCACACTCCGTCGCTGCTGCCCTGGGCCCTCGGGTCGGGCCCGAGGGCGCCATTGGTGGGAGCCCTGTTATGCGGGCGGCATTGACCTTAAGCGCGCCATGGCCACGATGCCGAAGGCCGGACCCAGCGCCATCAAGGCCAGCACAATGGGCCATCCTAGAGCCTCCGCCAGAACCGGCGTCAGCTGCACCGTGGCAAAGGTGAGGGCAAAGCCGAGCGCGGTCTGGAAGGTCATCAGGCTGCCGGCCTGCTCAGGCGGGGAGGCGTCGGCCACCAGGGCGGAGAACTGCGCTGAATCCGGCACCACAGCGGCGCCCCAGATCATAATCACCACAAAGGTCAGCCAGGCCGGCCCGCCGAAGGTGAGCGCGGTGGCCAGCGCCCCCAGGCCGCTCACCACCATGGCGGCAATGGCGATGTCGGCCTTGCCGATGCGGTCGGCGACGAGGCCGGCAAAGGCGCAGGCAATGCCCCCGGCGCTGATCGCGGCAAAGGCGGTAACCTTGGAGAGCCAGTCCGCATCGGCCGCCGCCATGGTGACGCCATAGGACGCCGCAGAGGCCACTGCGATCCAGGCCCACATGGCATAAAGCTCCCACATGTGCCCGAGATAGCCGGCATAGGCCAGGCGGATGCGCCGGTTGGTCCAGGCTTTCGTGATCACCTTGGGATCGAACTTCGGGGCAAGCCCATGAAACGGCCCGAGCCCGGCCCCAAGGCACAGGATGCCGCCCAGGCCCGCCGCCAGCGAGGCACAAGCCACGGTGATGCGCCAGTCGGTGCCGCCCATCAGGGCAAACAGGTGCGGTGCGGCCGACCCCAGCGTGAGGGCGGCCACAAGCATGCCCACCAGAAAGCCGCGGTCTTTTTGACCCCAGCCCACGGCGATCTTCATGCCCACCGGATAGATGCCGGCCATCAGAGCGCCGGTCACGAAGCGCGCCGCAATGGCGAGCGCGCTGCCGGGTTCTGCCACCAGCAAAAGGGCGTTGACCAGCCCGGCGCTGATCGCCGAAAAGGCAAACACCCGGCGCGGGTCGAACCGGTCGGCCAGGCCCATGACGGCGGAGACCAGCGCCCCCAACACAAAGCCGGCCTGCACGCTGCTCGACAGGGCCGCCTGGCGGAACGGCGAGAGCGCGGCCTCGCGGATCATGTCGGGCAGGATGGCCGCGGAGACGAACCACAATGACAGCGCGGCCACTTCAGCAATGAGCAGCAGCCCAATGGAACGGGTCTTCATATCATGGGCGTTTCAGAGCGAGCGGCACCAGGCAACCATCGTCACCACCGCCTCGTGCAAGCCGCCAAAGGCCTGGCCCACAAGGGCGTTGAAGGAAGGAGAAAGCGTGAAGGCGAGGCCGAACAGCACGAAGAACCCGGTGATGAAAATCAACGGGAGCCGATGCAGGTTCTGCAGCTCGCTGTCTTCGTCATGCTTGCGCGTGGTCATCGCATTCCCAAGGTCGGTCTAGAGCACTTCGTCTGCTCCGGACGAACTGTACTGGAAATAGCCCACCGTTGCCAAGGTGTCACCGCGCCCGAAGCCGTCCTGGATGCCGTCCTCGGGCAGCCAGGTGCCGGTGGAGAACACGGCCGGATCCTCGGTCTCGAACACCAGGGTGTCGATGCTGATCTTGTCGACGATCAGGTTATAGTCGATGCCGTTCGCCGGATCGTACAGATCGTTGACGAAGGCGACGCGCACTTGGTCTGCGGTGATCACCTCATCGCTCTCAAACACGAATACATCGCCGGCCACGGGCACATCCTCGTAGCGCGCCTGCACCACCCCGTCGATCAGCAGCTCCATGATCTCCGCGCCTTCCTGGCCGGCGGCGAAGATCTGGATCGTAGAGCCGCCCGGCGGGCTTTCGGCATATTGGAAATAGCCGTTGCTGTTCAGCGTCTCGCCGCGCCCGAAGCCGGGCACAAGGCCGTCGCCCGGAAGCCAGGTGCCGGTGGAGAAGACGTTGTCATCCTCGGTCTGGAAGATCCGCTCATCGATGGTGATGCGGTCCACGGTCAGGTTGTAGTCGATGCCGGCCGCCGGGTCGTAGACGTCGTTGGTGAACTGCACCCGCACCTGATCGGCCAGGACTGTGTCATCGGCCCTGTAGGTGTAGGTCGCTCCCGTGGCGGAGACATCTTCAAAGGTGGCCACCACCGCACCGTCGATGAGGAGCTCCATGGTTTCCGCCCCGAAGGCGCCATAGGCGTCGATGGTGATGATCGAGCCGGTGCCTTGGGCCTGGCCGTAGGCGAAGAAGCCGTTGCTGTGGAGAATGTCGCCGCGCCCGTAGCCCGGCGTCACCCCGTCTGCCGCCAGCCAGGTGCCGGTTGAGAACACGGCAGCATCGTCGGTCACATAGTCGGTCCCGTCTATTGTGATGTTCTGGATGATCACATTGCGGTCGATGCCCAGGGCCTCATCGTAGAGGTCGTTGGTGAAGGCCACCTTCACCCGGTCCGGGCTGATCGCGCCCTCGTCCGCCTCAAAGGTCAGGATCTGGCCGGCCACCGCGATATCGTCGAAGGTGGCGACAATCTCATCGTCGATCAGCAGCGCAATGCTCTCCTCGCCGGTCTGCCCTGCCGCGTTGATCTGGATGGTGCTGCCCGCACCTGCCCCGGGCGCGACCACGGTGACCGTATAGGTGGCCACCGCCTCGCGGCCGTCTGGATCGCGCACCACATACTCAACCGCGGTGGTGGTGGTCGTGCCGGGCGCAAGGTCTGCGAACTCGCCGTTCGGATCAAAACTTGCCGTGCCGTCGGCCGCGATGGTGAACTGACCGCCATTGCTGCCGGCCACCGCCACCCCAACATTGGCGGCAAAGCTCGCCACCGCGGAAACGATCAGGTTGGCGCTCAGGCCGTCCGGGTCGATGTCATTGTCCAGCACGTTGAGCTGCGGGGCCGGTGCGGTCACATTGGTGCTGGCCACATCGTCGGTTGCAATGGGCGCCAGCTCATCGGCCGGCCCGCCGGTGATCAACAGCCGCCCGATCTCGCCGGCAACGATGTCCACATAGTAGACATAGCCATCCGGGCCTTGCTCAAAGTGCACCGGCCCGAAGTCGCCGGGCCTGTTGTAGAGGAACGAGGTGTCGCGCCGGTCGTTCACATCGATGGTGAAGATCTCGCCTTGCGAGAAGTCGGCGAAGAAATAGTCGTTCTGAAAGAGGGCGGGATACTTGTCGCCGGTATAGACCACCCCGCCGCCGGTGATGCTTTGGACCTGATAGCCGGGGTCTGCGCTGTCATGGGAGAACGCCTTGAGCGGCGCGGTGATGACGATGTTCCCTGCGGCAACCTCTGCGTAGAACGCCGCCGCCTCTGGAAGGTCGCTATAGCCGGGCGCTTCGCTGAGCACCCCATTGTCGCCGCCTTCATAATAGGGCCAGCCGAAATTGGCGCCGGGCGGTCCTGAGTTTATCTCCTCATAGGAGTTCCAGCCGGTTTCGGTGATCAACAGGTTGCCGTTCTCATCGAACGCCATGGAGAACGGGTTGCGCAGGCCAAGCTGGTAGACCTTGGCCGCGTTGGACGAAAGGCTTTCCGCCTCGTCGGCGAACGGGTTGTCGGCAAGGCCGAGGCCCGTTTCCGGATCCACCCGCAGGATCTTGCCCGACAGGCTGTTGATGTCCTGCACGCTGGCCGAGCGTGGGTCGGTGAAGTTGAACGAGGTGCCGTCGCCAACGGAGATATAGAGCGCGCCATCCGGCCCGAAGGCGAGCGCCCCGCCGGCATGGGAGCGCGAATCCACTTTGAGATAGTCGTCGATGAACTCGCCGGTGTCCGGGTCAATGCCGGATTCGGGCAGGTCCAGATCTGTGGTGCTGTCCACCGCGCCATTGCCGCTGATGTCGGCAAGGCTCTGGCCGGCGGCCCCGGCGATGATCTTGGCGCTGCCCTCGACCACGGTCTTGTAGTCATTGTCCGCATCGGCGGTGAAGCGCACCACGTGGGAATAGCGGTTGCCGGGGCTGTCCGGGCCGTCATTGCCGGTCTTTCCCGCCGTGTCGGGCGGGTCCACCACATAGAAGGCATAGATGTAGGGCTCGGCGGGAAAGTCCGGATGCACCACGATGTCGAGCAGGCCCCGGTCGGCATCGTTGGCCACCTGATCCCTCAGATCAATGAACTCAGAGACGATCTCGCCCGATGCGGTGTCCACCAGCATGATCCGCCCGGGCTTTTCGGCCACATAGGCCCACTGGCTGCCGTCCGGGGCGCCGGGCACGTCCGGGAGAAACTCAATGTCGATCGGGTTGACGAGGCCGGAGACGGTCACCTCTTCGTTCACCTCATAGACCGGGGTGAGGGGTGGGTCCACCGGCTCCTCCACCGGGGTCTCGTCATCCAGAATGGTGACCCGGGCGGTTCGGGGGGCCTGAAGGGTTCCGCTGTCGATATTGATGATGGAGACCACCAGGGTTTCCGAAGCCTCGCCCAGAAGGTCGTCCAGAATGTCCACAGGGATGGTCGCCCGGTCCATGCCGACCGGGATCACCACCGTGGCGCTCGCCACTGCGGTGAAGTCCTCGCCCGGCGTTGCATCCAGGCCTGTGATACCGAAAGTAACGGTTACAGCCTGACTGAGATCGCCGGTGCGCACCACCGGCACCAGGATCTGCCCGTCGCTTTCCCCAACGCTAAGTTCGCTGGTCTCTAGAAAAACCAACCCCGACATGCCGTGCCCCTTCCCAACTTAAAGCACAGGCGTTGCATGGTCGTTTGCCGCGAGCGAGCGCACACAAAGCACATGATTGTTTTTGCCTCTAAGGCGATATTAGCAGCCCGACAGCCGGCCGGGAATAGGCCAGGTGAAACGAGGTTACCGTTTCAGATGCAATGGCTTGGCAAATCCACCGCAAAACCGTTAGAACAGCGCCACACAACTCCTGAACAGCCCAACCAGACCGCCGATGTTGAATGCCGAAAAACTCGACCGCGTGATGGACCGCTTCGATGCGGTCCAGCAGGAACTTGCCTCCGGCATCGAGGGCGATGACTTCATTGCGCTCTCCAAGGAGTATGCGGAGATCTCGCCCATCGCCGAGAAGATCCAGGCCCTGCGCGAGGCCCAAGCCGAACTGGACGGGCTCAACGAAATGCTGGCCGACAGCGACACCGATGCGGAAATGGCCGAGATGGCCGAGGCGGAAAAGGCCGAGCTCAGCGAGACAGCCGAGGCGCTGGAGCGCGAGGTGGAGGTTCTGCTTCTGCCCAAGGATGCCGCCGATGAGAAGAACGCCATCCTGGAGGTGCGCGCGGGCACCGGCGGCGACGAGGCGGCGATCTTCGCCGGCGATCTCTTCCGCATGTACCAGCGCTTTGCCGAAGGCCAGGGCTGGCGCTTTGAGGTGGTGGAAGCCACCGAGGCCGGCCATGGCGGCTACAAGGAGGCGGTGGCCAACATCTCCGGCAAGGGCGTGTTCGCCCGGCTGAAGTTCGAATCCGGTGTGCACCGGGTGCAGCGCGTGCCGGAAACCGAAAGCCAGGGCCGCATCCACACCTCGGCCGCCACCGTGGCCGTTCTGCCAGAGGTGGAGGAGGTGGACATCGAGGTCAAGCCGGAAGACATCCGCATCGACACCATGCGCGCTTCGGGTGCCGGCGGCCAGCATGTGAACACCACCGACAGCGCGGTGCGCCTGACCCACATCCCGTCCGGCATCGTGGTGGTGCGTTCTGAAAAGTCGCAGCACCAGAACCGGGCCCAGGCCATGAAGGAGCTGCGCGCAAGGCTCTATGAGATGGAGCGCGAAAAGGCCGACAGCGCCCGCGCCGAAGACCGCAAGGGCCAGATCGGCTCCGGCGACCGCTCTGAGCGCATCCGCACCTACAACTACCCGCAAGGCCGGGTCACCGACCACCGCATCAACCTCACGCTCTACAAGCTGCCCCAGATCATGGCCGGCGAAGGCTTGGACGAGGTGGTCCAGGCCCTCACCACCGAACACCAGGCGGCCCTCCTGGCGGCCGATGAAGGCATTGTTTGAGCCGCCGGGCAGCGCGGCCGCCGGCGCCGGCGGTTGGCTGCGGTCGGCCCGCGACCGGCTCGAGGCAGTGGGCGTTGAGCGCGCTTCGCTGGATGCCAGGATGCTGCTGCTCGACGGCCTTGGCTTGCCTCATAGCGTGATCGTGGCCGAACCCAACCTTGCGCTTACCCCTGAGGAGCTGGAGCGGCTGGAGGCCATGCTGGCCCGGCGCCTGGCGCGCGAGCCGGTGTCGCGCATTCTGGGCTGGCGCGAATTCTATGGCCGCAACTTCAAGATCACGCCGGAGGTGCTTGACCCCCGGCCCGACACCGAAGTGCTGGTCGATGCCGCCCTTAAAGAGATCGACAAACGCCGCGGTGCGGACCACGCCTGCCGGTTTTTGGATATCGGCACAGGCTCCGGCGCCATTGCGGTGAGCCTGTTGGCGGAACGGCCGGCCTGGCGCGGCGTGGCCACGGACCTCTCCGGCGGCGCGCTTAAGGTGGCAGGTGAAAACGCCGCGGCCCACAATCTCGCCGACCGGCTGGAGCTGTTGGAGACAAGCTGGGCGGCCGGGGTTTCCGGCCCGTTCGATCTCATTGTCTCCAATCCGCCCTACATCGCGCCGGCCGAGATGGCCGGGCTGATGCCCGAGGTGAAGGAGCACGATCCGGCCTTGGCGCTGGAGGGCGGGGCGGATGGGCTCAGCGCCTACCGCGAGATCTTTGCCGCCTCAGGGGAGCTTATGGCGGCCGGCGGCGTTCTGATGGTTGAGATCGGCGCGTCCCAAGCCGGCCCGGCGGCCGCCTGTGCGGTTGAGGCCGGGCTTGTGTCGGCGGCGGGCGAGGTGCGGGACGTCTCAGATCTGGCGGGCCACCCTCGTGTGCTCATCATTCCGGGCCCGGTCGGTGATGCATAAAAATCACCATGTTTTAAGCAAAACTGCATTGCTGAAAAAAGGCACTTGGAAAATCTGCCGCAAAGGGGTAGTTTAGCACATCGATTTTGATCGCTCAGCGGCCCGGGCCAAGACCCAGTCACTTTGTAGCGACCCCGAAAGATCCGAAGAACCGATCTGATTACACATGGTCTATTTGTGCGCTTGGAGCGCGGATCATCTTAGGGCTTTCGGGACGATCTAGGCAATGAAACGGCTGGAGTTGATACGCCGGGGATAATGCATCTTACGTGTTGACGTTAAGAGCTGATTAGGGGAACGACTTCTTCTTCTCGCCCTTTGGGCATCCGGTTTGGCGCGCCATTGAGGCCGCCTTGCACTTAATTTGGTTTAACATAGCTACTGGACAGATGAGATTATGAGACAGGGGCAAAAGAACAACAGATCCCGCGGGCGCGGCCGGCGGCCTCAAAATCCGGTGAACCGGATCTTTGAGAGCAACGGTCCCGACGTGAAGATCCGCGGCAACGCCTCCCATGTGGCCGAGAAGTATAATCAGCTTGCCCGTGATGCCCTGGTTTCCGGAAACACGGTGACCGCAGAAAACTACTTCCAGCATGCCGAGCACTATCAGCGCATTCTTGCCGCCGCTCAGGCCTATAACCAGCAGCAGCAACAGCAAAACAACAACCCGGACCGCGCCAACGGATCGGACGAGGCCGCCGCATCAGGCGGCCAAGGCGAAGGCCAGGGCCGCGACGACAATCGCGGCCGGCGCGGGCGGCGGGGCGACAACCGCTCCGAGGCACCGGTGAAGGCCGAAGAGAGCCCAAGCCCTGAAGCCGAAGCCCGGGCCAAGGAGGCCGCACCGGCAGAAGAGGCTCCCGCCGAAGCACCGGCGGAAGCGGCAGCGGCGCCTGAGGAGGCGGCTGTTGCGGAAGCACCGGCAGAAGAGGCCCCCGCCGCGGAGGCAGCTGACGAAGAGGCTGCCCCGGCTGAGAAGAAGAAGCCGCGCAAGACCAAGCCGCGCAAGAGCGCAGCGGGCGACGAAGAGCTGGCCGCAACCGGCTAAAGCAATTTGACCTCATATTGCTTTAGAGCCTCTCTTCTTGCTGTCCTCGGGCTTGACCCCGGGGACCCACAGCCGCCAAGCGACGTTCCCGGCACCATGGGCCCTCGGGTCAAGCCCGAGGACGACACCGGGAAAACCTAGCCCTCCACCGTCACCACATCTCCAACCTTAATCTCGCCGTCGGCAACCACCCGGGCATAGATCCCGCAATCCTCGTGGCCAAAGCCGGCATCCAGGGTCCTGGCAGGCTCATGTCGCGTGCGCCGGTTTCCGGGTCCACATTGATCGCCGCACAGCGGGTGATGCGGTCGGTCACATCCAGCACCGGCGCCCCGCCGATGGTCAGCGTCTTGTCCAGCCAGTTGAACTCCTCCCAAGCCTCCAGCCCGTCCAGATAGATGTTGCCGCGGAAGCGCATCGGGTGCACCGGCTTGCGCGCCACCCGCTCAACATCCTTGACCGAGGCCAGATTGATGATGGAAACCCATTTGGCCGGCACGTCGGAAAACGAATGGTTCTGAGCCGAGACGATCTTCGGCGCACCGCCATGCAGGCTCTCCTTGGCATAGGCGGCGAAGAATTGCTCCAAAAGCTGGCACCCGAGCTTGTCGCAGAGGCAGCCGCGGGCCACCTGCTTGCCGCTGCGAAAGATGGTTAACACTTTGCTGTCGTCATCGAACCTTGCGTCCAGCGCCGCCAGCTTCTCGTCGCGCATCAGCATCAGAAAATTGGCCTTGGGCAGGAAAGTGGGATTGGCCGGATCAAACTTGCGGCTCCCCGCTTCAATGGCCCAGGCCCGGTCAAACGGCAGGCAATCGCCCGCGCTCAGGGCGATCTCGTCATGCTTGGCCCCGGTGAGCCCCTTGACGGGGTAACTGTAGATCTCGGCGATTGTGGTTTCGGACATGGAAGCTGGCCTTAAGGGCTTGAGTTACGGCTTTTAAATCACCATATCGGATTTGAGCTTGAACGGCACCGGGGCAGGATGCCTCCCTTTGGGTCCAGATGCCGGTGCCTTCAGAAATGTCAGCCTTCTTAAGGCGCAAACGTTCGCGATGCCGATCAGCGGGTTGCGGCAAATGCGTGCCAGGAGAGTAATAATGGACTTTGAAAAGTACACTGAGCGTGCCCGCGGTTTCGTTCAATCAGCCCAAGCGCTGGCGTTGCGTGAGGGCCATCAGCAGTTTTCCCCCCTTCATATCTTGAAAGTGCTCCTCGATGACGAGGAAGGGCTCGGTTCAGGCCTGATTTCCGCCGCCGGCGGCGATCCCAAGCTCGCCCATGCCACCGTTGAGACCGACCTTGGCAAGATGCCCAAGGTGGAAGGGGCCGGCGCCGGCCAGCTTTACATGGCGCCCGAAACCGCCCGGGTGTTCGACACCGCCCAGAAAATGGCCGAGAAGGCATCCGACAGCTACGTCACCGCAGAACGCCTGTTGCAGGCGTTGAGCGTTGAGAAATCCGATGCCGCCAATGCCCTGAAAGCGGCCGGCGTGACCCCGGCTGCCCTCAACCAGGCGATCAACGATTTGCGCAAGGGCCGCACCGCCGACAATGCTTCGGCCGAAAGCGCCTATGACGCCTTGAAGAAATATGCCCGCGACCTCACCGAGGTGGCGCGCGAAGGCAAGCTCGATCCGGTGATCGGGCGCGATGAGGAGATCCGCCGCTGCATGCAGGTGCTCTCCCGGCGCACCAAGAACAATCCCGTCCTAATCGGCGAGCCCGGCGTCGGCAAGACCGCCATCGCCGAAGGCCTGTCCCTGCGCATCGTCAACGGCGATGTGCCCGAAAGCCTCAAAGACAAATCGCTGCTGGCCCTCGACATGGGCGCGCTGATTGCCGGTGCCAAATACCGCGGCGAGTTCGAAGAGCGGCTGAAGGCCGTTCTGTCGGAGATCGAAGCGGGCGCAGGCCAATACATCCTCTTTATTGACGAGATGCACACCCTCATCGGCGCCGGCAAGGCGGAAGGGGCGATGGACGCCTCAAACCTCTTGAAGCCGGCCCTTGCCCGCGGCGAGCTCCACTGCATCGGCGCCACCACGCTGGATGAATACCGCAAACATGTGGAAAAGGACGCCGCCCTTGCCCGCCGTTTCCAGACGGTGTTCGTGGCCGAGCCCACGGTGGAGGACACGGTCTCGATCCTGCGCGGCCTGAAGGAGAAGTACGAGTTGCACCATGGCGTTCGGATCACCGACAGCGCGCTGGTTTCGGCCGCAAACCTGTCGAACCGCTACATCACCGACCGCTTCCTGCCCGACAAGGCCATCGACCTTATGGACGAGGCTTCGTCGCGCCTGCGCATGCAGGTGGATTCCAAGCCGGAAGAGCTGGACGAGCTCGATCGGCGCATTCTGCAACTGCAGATCGAGCGCGAGGCTTTGAAGAAGGAAACCGACAAGGCGTCCAAGGACCGCCTTGAGGCCCTGGAGAAGGACCTTGCCGATCTGGAAGAGAAGTCCTCTTCGCTGAGCGCCCGCTGGCAGGCGGAAAAGCAGAAGCTGAACCAGGCCCAGAAGGTCAAGGAAGAGCTGGATGCGGCGCGCTCCGAGTTGGAGGGCGCCCAGCGCACCGGCGATCTTGGCCGAGCAGGCGAGCTTGCCTATGGCACCATCCCGGAACTTGAGAGGAAGCTTCAGGAAACCGAAGCGGTCTGCAAGCCCGCCAACGTTCTGATGGAAGAAGAAGTGACCACCAACCACGTGGCCCAGATCGTTTCGCGCTGGACCGGCGTTCCGGTGGACAAGATGCTGGAAGGCGAGCGCGACAAGCTGCTGCGCATGGAAGAGGCCCTGGCCAAACGGGTCGTCGGCCAGAAGGAAGCCGTGCACGCGGTCTCCAACGCGGTGCGCCGCGCCCGGGCCGGCCTGCAGGACCCTGCACGCCCCATTGGCTCGTTCCTCTTCCTCGGCCCCACAGGCGTGGGCAAGACCGAGCTGGTGAAGGCGCTGGCCGGCTTCCTGTTCGATGATGATCAGGCGATCATCCGCCTCGACATGTCCGAATACATGGAAAAGCATGCGGTTGCCCGGCTCATCGGCGCGCCTCCCGGCTATGTGGGCTATGAGGAGGGCGGCGCGCTCACCGAAGCCGTCCGCCGCCGGCCCTACCAGGTGGTGCTGTTCGATGAGGTGGAGAAGGCCCATCACGACGTCTTCAACGTGTTGCTTCAGGTGCTCGACGACGGCCGCCTGACCGACGGCCAAGGCCGCACGGTGGACTTCCGCAACACGCTGATCATCCTGACCTCGAACCTCGGCTCGGAAATCCTGATCAGCCAGAAGGACGGCGAGCCGGTGGAAGCGGCCAGAGACGGTGTGATGGAGGTCGTCCGCGCCTCGTTCCGGCCGGAGTTCCTCAACCGGCTCGATGAGATCCTGTTGTTCCAGCGCTTGCAGCCGGAACATCTGGGCGCCATCGTGGACATTCAGATCGCCCGCCTTCAGGGCCTTTTGGACGACCGCAAGATCACCCTGAACCTGGACGAGGATGCCCGTGCCTGGCTCGCCAAGAAGGGCTATGACCCGGCTTATGGGGCGCGGCCCCTGAAGCGGGTGATCCAGAAGGCGCTCCAGGACAGGCTGGCCGAGCTGCTTCTGTCCGGCGGGATCGCGGATGGCAGCGAGGTGTCGGTCGGCGAAAGCGGCGGCCACCTCACCATCAATGGGGCTGAGGCCGAAGATGATGCCACGCTGTCGCCGCCGTCGGCACCGGCAAGCGGCGAGGGCGATCAGCCGGCCACGCTCCATTAATCCATCGTAATCCTGTCGGGGTTGAGATTTTGTTTCCTTTCGCCGACGTGCTTGATATGAGTGAGCCATGCAGGACGAAATGAACAAGATCTCAGCCCTTTACGATCAAGGGGCGCTTGAGGACGCCAGGCAGCAATGTGCGGCGCTGGCGGCCCAGCATCCAAAAGACGACCGCGTGAGTTATGCCCTTGGAATGATCTGCCAGAAGCTGGGAGACATTGAGGGTGCCGTCGAGGCCTACACGAGGACGGTGGAGATTGCGCCGAACCATCTCCTGGCTCTGGTCAATCTCAGCAGCCTGCTGATCTCCCTGGGCAAGCCGGAACCGACAATCGCCCTGCTGATCAACGCCGTGGACCTGGACCCGGACGGCTTCCCGGCCCGCTATAATCTGGCGCGCGCGTATTTTGCCACCGGTTCGGAGGAAAAGGCGCTGGAGCAGGCGCTGTTCGCCAGGGAGCTGGATGACAGTGCACCGCAGCTCCACGACCTTTTGGAGCAGATCTATCTGAAGAAGAACGACCGTCCGAAAGCGGAGGCGTCAGCCCGGCGGCGCGATCGACTGGCCAAGTCGCCGGCCCCCCGATCAGCCTGAGACCTTGTCGCTGCCCGTGGCCGCACGAATGGTCGCCTTCAGCCACGCCGCCACCACCTGCATGCGCGCCAGGGTCTTGTGATCGGGATGGGACAACAGCCAGAGTTCCCGCGCGGGCGGCGCGGGCGCGATGTTCAGCCGGGTCAACCCGCCTGACCGTTCCGCCACAGCGTCGGGCAACAGCGAGTGCCCCAGTCCGTTCTTAAGGCAGGCAAGGATGGTCTCCGCATCGTTGACAGCCACACCGCACGGGCCGGGCGCGCCCTGCTCAGCCAACCACTTGGCATGCGGCAGGTGCGCCAGGCCGTCCTCATAGACAATCCAGCGCAGAGGGCCCGCCGCCGCGTCCTGCAGGCCGTAGACACCATAGGTCAGCGCGCCGATCTTCTGCGCCAGCACCGGCGCCTCGCTGCTCGGTCTGGCAAGACGCAGCGCAAAATCCGCCTCCCGCTTGGTCAGGCTCAGATCCTTAGGCTCTGCAATCAGCTCCAGGCGAAGGTCGCGATGGCGCTGAAGCAGGCTGGGCAAAGCCGGGACAAGCAAATGATTGATCACAATGGGAACCGAGGTGAGGCGCACCGTGCCGGCAACCCGTTGATCCTGGCCGGACAGATTGGCCTGCGCGGCCAGCACTTCGCTCTCAATGCGCTCTGCATGGGCCATCAGGCTGAGGCCCGCCTCGGTCGCATGGACCGCGCCCCTGGTGCGGTCGAACAGAAGCGTCCCGAACCGTTCCTCGCAGCGCTCCAGCCGCCGGGTCACCGTGGTTTGGTTCACCTGAAGCGTGCGGGCGGCCTCGGCAATCGACAGGCTGCGGCCGATGGCCAGAACAAGCCGCAGATCATCCCAGTTATCTTGCTGCATTTTTGCATTCTAACTTTGCAATCAAGCCAAACTCATCGGCGTTTTTGCAAAGTATGATCCGGCAGTCAAACCCTTAAGGAGACCCCTTGCCATGCTCTTTGCCGTTCTGTTTGAAGACAATGAAGCCGCCTCGGACATGCGGGCCCGCCATATGGCCGACCATCTGGCCTTTCTGGAGGAGAACAAGGAGACCATCACCGCGGCCGGCCCCATGATCGAGGCGAAGAGCGCTGCCCCGGCCGGCGGCCTCTGGCTGGTGCGCGCCGCCGGGGCGGGCGAAGTTCAGGCGCTTGTGGAGCGCGATCCGTTCTGGCCAACCGGCTTGCGCAAGGCGGTGCGCATCCTCCAGTGGAACCAGGTGTTTGCGGACGGCGCGCGGCTCTAAGCCAGATTTTGAGGTGCTGCCCTCGGGTCAGGCCCGAGGACGACAGCCTGAGAGTTTAGCCTTCATCCTTCCACTTGTAGCGGAAGTCGCAATGGCTGGCGCCCTGCATGATGGTCTGGGTGCGCTCCAGCTCGATGCGCTCGTCATAGCCGGTGCAGAAGGTGCCGTCGCGCCCGCACGAGAGCAGATGGCCGATCTCCGCCAGGCCCATCATTTTGTACATCTCCGCATAGCGGCAGCGGGTCACGTTGTAGCTGACCGAGGAGGGGCCTTCTTCAAGGATCTCCGTTTCAAGCGCGCCATTGGCTTTCCACTGGGGCAGCAGGGCATGGAACGACAGGAGGCTGGTCTCTTCGCCGGCGGCCTGCGCATAGGCCTTGCCCTGGGCAATGGCGTTCTTGCGAATGGCGCTGCCGAGGATCTCCTTGGCCTTTTCCGCGCCAAGACTTTCGGCCATCTCCTCATAGATCGGCTTGATGATGTTGGCCTCGATCCGGCGCTGTTCCAGGATCGGCAGATCGGTCTTGCTCATGTGGTCTCTCCCAGAGATGCTTTCACCAGCGCATCGATATGGATCTGGCCGCCGTCCAGCACCGGGAAGCCCGGGTCGTGGCCGTCGAAGGCCAAGAACAGATCGGTGCCGGCGAGCAGGACCGCATCGGCCCCTTGGCTTTCGCACATGGCCTTGCCAGTCTCAAAGAAGAAGGCGCGCTGTTCGTCCGAGGCCCTGGCGGCAAAGGCCATGGCCACATAATTGTCGTGGGTGGCCTGCAGCGCATCGCCCGGCGGGGCGACGATCTCCACCGATTTGACCGCGCCATAAAGGTTGGAGCGCATGATGGCGCTGGTGCCCATCACACCGATGCGGCCAATCTGGTGCGCCTGGAAATAGGCCTCCAGAGCGGGCAGGGCATTCAGGATGGGAAGCGGCGAGACCGCCTCCAGCTCTTTGATGCAGAAGTGCCCGCCGAGCGAGGTCACCGCGGCGGCCTCGGCGCCGGCGGCCTTGAGGCGCTCCACATAGCGGCAGAACACGGCCGCCTGGGCGTCTCGCTCATCGGCCAGCACATGGGCCAAAAGCTCGCGCACGCTGGCGTGCACGATGGTCAGCTCCATTTCGGCCCCGGCCTCGTCATGGGCCTTGGCCATGCGGTTGTAATAGAATTCCGTGGCGGCCGGTCCGATGCCGCCGATCAAGCCGATATGCATATGCCGCCTTTCGCTCCATATCATGAGAACGCGATTGGACATGATATCGGGCGGCGCCTAAGATTGCACGAAAGATCATCATCCAAGAGGGCCCGTGCCATGATCCTTTCTGCCCGACAGATCGCCGAGTTTGACGAGCTGGGCTATCTCTTCCTGCCGTCCTGTTTCTCCGAAGAGGAGATCGAGGCCCTGCGCGAAGAGGCGGTTGAGATTTACAAGACCGAGCGCGAAGAGGTTTGGCGCGAGGAGAACGGCGCGCCCAGAACCGCCTTTGCCGCCCACACCTACAACGAGGCCTTCGGCCTCCTGGGTGCCGACCCGCGGCTGATCAATCCGGTGCGCCAGATCTTCGGCGAAGAGCTTTACATGCATCAGTACAAGGTGAACGCCAAGGCGGCCTTTCAGGGCGCGGTGTGGCAGTGGCACCAGGACTACGGCGTTTGGTCGCGCGATGACGGCATGCCGGAGCCCCGGGCCATGAACATCGCGGTGTTCCTGGACGAGGTGATGGCCATCAACGGCCCGCTCATGTTCATCCCCAAGAGCCATAGGGGCGGAACGCTGGAGGCCCATCACGACACTTCCACCACGTCCTATCCGCTCTGGACCCTGGATGAGGAGACGGTCACCAAGCTGGCAGAGGAGGGCGGCATCATCGCCCCAACCGGGCCGCCCGGATCGGTCATGATGTTCCACGGCAACCTGGTCCATGCCAGCCCGCCCAACATCACGCCCTACCCCCGCAAGATCGTCTATCTGACCTTGTGCGCGGTTTCCAACCACATCACCAAGTTCACCCGGCCGGAGTTCATCGCCCACCGGGATTTCACGCCCATCGAGCCGGTGGCTGAAACGGCCCTTCTGGACTACGCTCGGGCCCGCAAGAAGGCGGCCTGAGGGTTTCCAACACGCCCCACCTGCCTGCGAAAGCAGCGACCCAGAGCCGGGAACAATCGGCACACCCAGACCTGTGGACCTCTGCTTTCGCGGGGGGCGGTGCACTCAGGGCAAGCATGTACAAAATCGGCAAAATAACCCTATAAGTGGCAATTAAAAATTCTGCCCATATAGCGTGTAAATCATTGATATTTCATTGGTATTGAGACAAGTCGCGAGCTAAGTGATTTTTTTGCTTGACAGCGTCACGCTGCTTTGCCTATAAAGAGATACGCTACGACATTTGGGCCCCCAGAAGGGCCCAAAATGCGTTTCCCCCCAAGATGTTTGTTACGGGCGAGCAACTTATCTCCGCTCGGACGTCACCGTCTGATCGGAGGTTGCTCTAGCAGCCGGTGGATGATGTTTTTTGCCGTGCGCAGAGCTCTTTCAAATAAATTTACTATTCAAATTGAGCTAATTATTGTATAGATTGAAACTATATTTATCAATTTGAAATTTAGAACACCAAAATTTGAAAAAATATCAACATAAATCTGTGTTGACTCTGGTGAACATAAAAAATGAACCAGAAAGGAGCAAGACATGGCCCCCACCGGACCATCATGGCGTTCAATCCGCAAGCTGTTAAGCGTCGCCCCCGTGGGCATCCTCGCACTGTGTCTATCGCTTGGCGCACAGGCGGCAGATGAGCCTCTGCCCCCTGCCGGCGCGCTTGAGATCAACGCGCCTGCCCCGGACGAGATAAGCGGCGTGGCCGCGCTGCCCGCCGGGCTCGGCGGCTTTGCTGTGGTCGGAGACGAGGACAACAATCGTGGCTGGATCTGGCCGGGCGGGGCCACGTGGCGCACCGCCATCAAGGGCGCGGCCAAACGGGCAAAGGGGCTTGAGGGCGTCGATGTGGGCGTTGCGCCGGACGGAACCGAGCTTTGGCTGGTGCTTGGCGAAAACAACCGCACGCTTTCCGATCTGTTCGGCAACAACCAGAAGCTGCCAAAGACCTACAAGGAGGTGTGCGGGCGCGGCCTTGAAGGCCTGTCGCTGAGATGGAAGGCGGACAAGTGGCAGGTTGCCGTGCTTTGGGAGGGCGGCCACTTCGACAGCGACAAATGCGATGAGGTGCCGGAGCCCGGTTTCGCCGCTCCGCGCGTCGCCGTGTTCAACTGGGTGCCCGGCAAGGGCCTCGACGATACCGGCCCGATGCTTCAGTTCGAGCTTGATGTTCCAAGCCTGACCGATGGGCAGATGTTTCGTGCGCCCGATCTGTCCTGGCTGGATGAGACCAGCGATAAGTTGATCGTCCTGCTCGGCTCCACAGGCAAGGAGGGCGGCAAGCCGCACAATCATACCTGGCTGCAGGTCTTCGGTTTTGACGGCAAGCCCGTTGCCGGGTTGAAGCCCTACAAGCTTGAGGAGGAATGGGGCAAGTATCGCAAGGGCAAGAACTGGGAGGGGCTCGACCACAGCCTCGACCGGTCGCGTCTCGTCATGGGGTTTGACGCTAAAGAGGGGCGCCGGTCGCTCGTCGTCTTCCGTTCGCCGTTCAACTAAGGCGTTATGAGTTTAGATGCGGTCAAGCCCGAGGGCGACACCCTTGGTGAATGCAGCATAGGGTGATTCAACCTGATCTCACTATGTTTTAGCCGGTCTGCCTCACCCCAGCCGGAGGGCCATGCGCGACGATTGGGGCCCTCCCGCGCTCGCGCTAAAGCGGCTAGGGTTCACGCGTCCCGTGACAAGGTGAGTTTGCGGTGTGGAGCCCCATCAAGATCCGAACAAGGCCCCGTCCTGGGTTGAGAGTTTCGCCGGCCTGAAGGCGTTGAGCCCTGATCTGCTCCACACCCTGGTGAGCCAGAGCAAGGTGGTGGCCTTGCCCGCCGGCGCCCAGGTTTTCGGCCCCGGCATGGCGCCGGCCAACTATCTCTTGCTGATTGAGGGCACCATCCGCGTGCAGCAGGTTTCAGAAGGCGGGCGCGAGATCGTGCTCTACCGGGTGGTCGCGGGGGAAAGCTGCGCGCTGACCACCGCCTGCCTCATGGGCTATGAGGATTATCAGGCCGAAGGGGTGGTGGAGGCGGATGCCAGCGCGGTAGCCATTCCGCGCGCGGTGTTTGATGACCTGATGGGGCGCTCGCAGGAGTTCCGCCAGTTCGTCTTCACCGCCTTTTCCAAGCGCATCACCAACCTCTTCCATGTGATCGAGGAGGTGGCCTTTGCCCGCATCGACATCCGCCTGGCCCAGCGGCTTCTGGATCTTGCCGACGATGCCGGCCGGCTCGCCATGACCCATCAGCAGCTCGCCTTCGAGCTTGGCACGGCGCGCGAGGTGATCAGCCGGCAGCTCCATGAGTTCCAGCGGCGCGGCTGGATCGCCTCCACAAGGGGCCGCATTGAGATGACCGACCGCAAAGCGCTGGAGGCGCTGGCGGCGTCGGCTTGAGGGGCGTCCGCGCACACCTCCCGCGCCCCTGCTTTCGCAGGGATGCGGGGAAGAGGATCTCGACGTTCGGCTTCGCCACTTCAGGCTGAGCATTCCCTTGGTGACTTAGTCACATACCGCACCGCAGCAGCGGCCTAAACTCAGGTCCATCAAACAGGAGAAATGTCATGACCCGAAACATCGGAACAATAGACCGTGCCGCCAGAACCATCCTCGGCCTTGGGCTGATCAGCCTGGTTTTCCTCGGCCCCCAAACCAACTGGGGCTGGCTCGGCCTGATCCCTCTGGCCACCGCCGCCATCGGCTGGTGCCCGCCCTACCATCTCATCGGCATCTCAACCTGCAAGACCGCATAAGCTTTGCCGGCCTCGCTTCACTTTTCGAAAGGAGTTACGTACATGCGCAGTCTTCTGACTGTCTTCGCCTTCATTGCCGCGCTCACAAGCGCCGCGGCCTCAGAGAGCGACAAGCCGAACCTGGTCACCATCCTCACCGCGCCGGAGCCGCAAACCCAGCTCATGGCCATGGTGCTCTCCATGCAGTCCTTGCAGAAGGGCTCCAGCGTCGACATTCTGCTCTGCGGTCCGGCCGGCGACCTTGCCCTGAAAGACGCACCGGCCGGCGCAACGGCGCCGCAGCGGCCCAAGGGCATGAGCCCGCAAAAGCTCATGCAGATGATCATGAAGAAGGGCGGCCGCGTGTCGGTCTGCGCGATCTATCTGCCCAACAAAGGCCTTCAGGCCACTGCGCTTCTGGGCGGGGTGGGCCAGGCCAAGCCGCCGGAGATGGCCGGCAAGCTGCTGGCCGAACACACCAAGGTCATGTCGTTCTAAAAGGAGGCTTCGATGAAATCCGTTCTGCTGGCCATAGGCCTGGCGATTACCTTCGGCGTGGGCATCGCCCACGGCGCGCCTGAACCGAGCGATCCGAAAAAACAGACCCCTTGGGGCCTCTATCTGACGGCCGCCGAGGCTGCGGCCATGAAGAAGGAGAAAGGCAAGGGCGTCCTATTCGTCGACGTGCGCGAACCGGTCGAGATCATGTTCACCGGCTACACCGACATGATCGACGCCAATGTGCCCTTCCTTTTGGTCAATCCGGCCAAATGGAACCCGAAAAAGCCGGTGCTGATGATGGAGAAGAACCCTGACTTTGCCGCCGGGATCATGCGCGCCCTGAAGGCGGCCGGTCTGGACAAAGCCGCGCCGGTGATCTTGATGTGCCGCTCCGGCGGCACCCGCGGCGCGCCTTCGGCAAGGGCGTTGGAGGGCCTCGGCCTGAAAAGCGTCCATGTGGTGGTCGATGGTTTTGAGGGTTCTGCCTCCAAAGCCGATCCGGCCGCTCCGTGGCGTTCGGTGAACGGCTGGAAGAATGCCGGCCTGCCGTGGAGCTACAAGCTCAATCAGCAGAAGGTCTTCCTCAGGCCTGCGCCGTGAGCGCGCGGGCAGGTATTCCATCGAGTGATGCAATGGCTGCCGGCAGTGCCCACCGCCCTAAAACAGCCCCGGCTGCAGGGGCGTTGCCGCCGTCAGGCCGCCATCCACGGTGATGCATTGCCCGGTCACGAACGCCGCATCCTCCGAGGCCAGCCAAAACGCAGCGCCCGCAATGTCCGCCGGCTCGCCGAACCGGCCCACCGCATGACGGGCGAGCGCGTCGCGCTTTGCCGCTTCGGCGTCCCTGGCCAGCTCAAACGCCGCATCGGCCATGCCGGTCATGATCCAGCCCGGCGAAATGGCGTTGCAGCGGATGCCGTCCTTGCCGTGGTCCACGGCGATTGAGCGCGTCAGGCCGTGCACGAAGGCTTTTGAGGCATTGTAGAGCGCCATGGCAGGATCGGCCTGGTTTCCGCTGATGGAGCCGATATTGATGATCGCGCCGCCCCCGGCTTCGGCCATCACCGGAATGACCGCCCGGCAGCACTGAAACACCCCGCCGGCGTTGATGCCCATCAATTGGTCCCAGTCCTCATCGGTGGTCTCGGGCAAAGTCTTCTCGATCTGCACGCCGGAATTGTTGACCAGAATGTCGATGGTGCCGAAGGCCTCAACCGTTGCAGACCGCAGCTTCTTCACGCCAAGGCTGTCGGAGATGTCCGCCATGGTCCAGCGTGCCGCTTCAGCCAGATCCTCCGGGCGCTTGCCGCGCCCGCAGGTCATCACATTGGCCCCTTCGGCCAGGAAGCGCTCGACGACCGCCCGTCCGATGCCCCGGCTGCCGCCGGTGATTACAGCTGCCTTGCCGTCCAATCGGCCCTCGCTCATGGCTCCGCCTCATGTTGAAAAATGGGCCCGCATCTTTGGACCCAATCAGAAGCGCTGGCAAGTTTTCCCGAAGCGGCGAGGAGTGAAAAGATCTAACCAGCCCGCTTCGGCCTGGAGGAGAGCACCACGCCGCCGAAGATGATGACGGCCGACCCGATGACCACCCCGAGCGCCGGCACCTCGCCGAAGAACACCAGGCCCAACAGCGCGGCAAAAATCAGCCAGGTGAAATCGATCGGCCCCACCACGGCAATGTCGGCCATGGCATAGCCGCGCACCACGAAGTATTGCGCCGTGATGGCAAACGGCCCGAGCAGGAGGAAGGGCAGGTTCTCGACCGTTCCGCCCGCGCCCCAGGTGTAGAGCGCCGGGCCGGCCAGCAGCACAACGCCGAAGAAATTCACATGCAGCAGAATGCTCATCATGTTCTCAGATTGCGAGAGGGTTCTGATCATCACCCCCTCCAGGGCAATGAGGAGGGCCCCCAGGAGGGCAATCCCGGCCGGAAACAGGTAGCTCACATCAAAGGCCTGAAAGGCCCCGCGGCTGGCCATGATGAGGCCGGCGCCGAGCGAGCACAAGATGAGGCCGAGATAGTGTTTTTTCCGCAAGATCTCGCCCAACAGAAGCGCCCCGAACGCAACCATGAGCACCACCGACAGAAGGCCGATGGCGGTGGCGTCCACGATCGGCATGTTGGCCGACGCATAAATGATGGCCGAGCCCCCATAGGCGCCGAAAAAGGCGCGCACCATGTGGGTCATCGGCTTCGGGCTGGCGTAGCTGAGGAAGGGCCGGGCGCTTGTGAGGGCGACGCTCAGAAGGGTGGCAAGGCCGCCCACGTAGCGCAGGAACAGAATCTGCAAGGGCGACATGGCGCCGCCGGCAAACTTGCCCGAAGCATAGACAATGGTGAACATGGCCGTGGCCAGCAAGACCCAGAGCACCGCCTTGCCGTCGTTGCTGAACCTGCCGGACATTCTTCTCTCCCGATGGCGAAGTCGGGGTATGAATTTTCATTCAAAGCTGTTAATTTCAAACGAGTTTATTTTCTTCTGAATGAGAAAAATTGATGCTTGATCCTTCCCAGATCTCCCTCAACGCGGTGCGGGCATTCACCGTGGCGGCGCGCCATGGCAGTATTTTGCTGGCGGCCGATGAGCTGAACGTCACGCCGGGAGCGGTGAGCCATCAGGTGAAAAAGCTGGAGACGGCGCTCGGAACGCCGCTGTTCACGCGCGCCAACAATTCCATTTCCCTAACAGGGCCCGGCCGCCAGTTCTTTCAGGATGCAAGTTCCGCCGTCGCCATGATCGAGCGTTCGGCCCGCGCCATGACGCGCCTCGAGGATGAGCTGGTGATCCGGGTCTCGATCAGCCTGGCGGTGCGCTGGCTGATCCCGGCGCTTGAGCGCTTCAAGCGCCTCCAGCCAGCGTTGCGCATCCGGGTTGAAACCACCCACACGGTGGACTTTGCCCTGGGGGGAAACTGCGACATCGGCATCACCTACCGGCGCCATCGCGAGCACGCATCGTCCGAGGCGCGCGACGGCGAGTTGCTGCTGCGCGATCACAGCCGGCCGGTGCTCTCGCCTGCGCTGCTGGCTTCAAGCGGTTATCGGGGCCGCGCCGACATCGCCAAGGTGCCGGCGCTAAAATGCACGGACACCAATTGGGACTGGCAGTTTTGGGCCGGCGAGGCGGGCCTGGACGCTGCCGGCCTGACGTTTGCCGATGAGTTCGACACGGACGATGTGGCCTTGCGCGCCGCTGCTGCGGGGCTTGGCATGGTGTTGGCGACGCCCATGCAGATCGAGGCAGACCTTAAATCCGGCGCCTTGGTGGAGCTGCCCGATGTGCGCGCGGTTGAGGTCGGCGGGTTCTATCTGCTCACGGGGGCGAACCAGAGCCGGGCCGTGCGCCGCTTCCGCACCTGGCTTTGTGAAGAATTTGCCGCGCTTCAGGGGTAAAGCGTTGAAAAATCTCTTTGCGCAAAGCGCGTTCGGCCCTATATAGAGCGGTAATCCCCAACATGGATCAGGTGCCTGCCAGGCACCGAAGAACAGAGCCACCAGGTCCGGCTCTGAAGGAGAGAACCCATGGCCGCTACCCCACTGATGCCCAAAGCCACCGCCGTCTGGCTGGTGGACAATACCGCACTGACCTTCCGGCAGATCGCCGATTTTTGCCAGCTTCACGAGCTGGAGGTGAAAGGCATTGCCGATGGCGATGTGGCCATGGGGATCAAGGGCATGGACCCGATCACCAGCGGCCAGTTGACCCGCGACGAGCTGGAAAAGGCCCAGAAGGATCCGGCCCACCGGCTGGCCATTGCCGAAAGCAAGGTTGAGATCCCGGTGGTGAAATCGAAGAAAGGCCCGCGCTACACCCCCGTCTCGCGCCGCCAGGACCGGCCTGACGCCATTGACTGGCTGCTCCGCAAGCACGCTGAGTTGACCGACGCGCAGATCATCAAGCTTGTGGGCACCACCAAGCCGACCATTGCGGCCATCCGCGAGCACACCCATTGGAACTCGCCCAACATCCAACCGCGCGACCCGGTCACATTGGGCCTGTGCTCACAGATCGATCTGGATGGCGCGGTACGCAAGGCGGCCGAACGCCTGGAGAAAGAGCGCATCAAGGCCGAAAAGGAAGCGGCCAAGCTGGGCACGCTTATGCCCGCTGAGGAAACCACCGGCGCGCCGGCCGAAGGCGAGACAACCGAGGCCACGGCAACCGCAGAGGAAATCGGCGCTGCTCTGGCGGCTGCGGTAAGCATCACGCCTGCGGCCGAGGAGGTGGCCAAAGAGGCCGCGAAACCTGAGGTGGCCGTGGAGCCGGCAGCCAATGTGGTGTTTAAGGCTGAAGATGTGTTCGGCGAAGCTGAGCCTCAGGAAAAAGAGCAAGACGAAGATGCGCCCGATCCGGATTCGGTGTTCGCCAAGCTGGCGGCCCTGAAGAAGGAGATGACCGACGACGAGGCTTGAGGGCCTGGAGACTACACAAAGTCGAACTCGTTCATAGTCAGGCTGCCCGGAGCAACATTGGTCAGGGTCAGTGTGTTGACCCCATCGGTAATGACCGCGTCTCCCGCGCCATTGTCGCTTAGGTGGTTGAGTGTGAGGTCGTTAAAGCTGGTGATGCCGGTGACACCAGCCAGATTGATCTTCTCATTGGAATTGGCCACTTCGAAATCGGTGATGGTGTCCGTGCCGAAACCGTCCTTAAAGAAGAACGTGTCGGCGCCGGCTTGACCTGAAAACGTATCGTTGCCGGCATCATCCATGAAGATGTCATTGCCGGGGCCGCCCAGCAGGGTGTCATCCCCCCAAGGCTCCGTTCAGAGTGTTGTTGCCGCTGTTGCCGGTAATGGTGTTGGCCAGGCCATTGCCCGTGCCGTTGATGTTGGCGCTGCCGAGCAGTTCCAGGTTCTCCAGGTGCTGGCTGAAGTCGCGCAAGGCGAAGTTGATGGAACTCTTGACCGTGTCGAAACCCTGATTGGCCAGTTCAACGATGCTGTCGCCCGGACTGTCCACATAGTAGGTGTCGTTACCGGTCCCGCCTCTCATCTGATCGTTGCCGGCATCATCCATGAAGATGTCATTGCCGGGGCCGCCCAGCAGGATGTCGTTCCCCCAGGCTCCGTTCAGAGTGTTGTTGCCGCTGTTGCCGGTAATGGTGTTGGCCAGGCCATTGCCCGTGCCGTTGATGTTGGCG
>CAJHYS010000267.1_pt1 | contig 31926 bp, 28 predicted proteins | sample 9198801 | NCBI WGS metagenome assembly CAJHYS01 (sample SAMEA7708368, study PRJEB35096) | sediment metagenome | biome: marine neritic benthic zone biome [ENVO:01000025]; feature: sediment [ENVO:00002007]; material: shallow marine sediment [ENVO:03000034] sea grass bed [ENVO_01000059] ...
CAATCCAGTCCTCAAGACGTTCAGGAAACAGAGTTGATTGGCTGCGATCAGCACCTTCAATAAAGCGGGCCATCAGATCCTCCGATCTCTCAGAGAACCCTACCTGACTCGCACGTTTTTACACACCCAGGGTCATTAACGCCCTTGCTACAAGCCAGCCACCTACATCCGATTTGCAAGACAAACCGGACCTGGTGCATCTCATCACGGGTTCATTGGGATAAACTGTTTTCAAACGCGCCTACGGTGAATTGATTGGGAGACAACCACATGGAACGTGACGGCCCCCTGCTGAGAGTATTCGAAGTTCGTGCCAAGCCAGGCTGTGCGCCAAAACTGCTGGAGAGCTTTGCCACAACATCGGCTGGTGTCGTGCAAGGCAAGCCGGGAAATCAGGGCTACTTCTTTGGCCGCTGCGTTGAGCGCGCTGAAGACACTGTGGTGTTCGTTTCCATTTGGGACGGCCTGGATGCGGTGAAAGCCCACTTTGGGGCCGATTGGCAGAGTTCCTACATGCCGCCAGGGTACGATGAGCTGATTGCGGAATGCTCCGTGCGGCACTTTGATATGACGTCAGGATGGCACGTTCAGGGTTAGGCGGCCTTCTGGTGACCCTGCTCAAACAGGCTTTGTGAATAGGCGTCCAGACACTCATACTCTCCGAAGTGCGGATCGTTCCTGAGCGCCGACATGAATGCGGTCTCGATCGTGTTGAGATAGTCGTCATCGAGAGAGATTTCGCCGAATCCGCTGTCTTCAACACCCATGTTGAGCGACTTGAGAATGTCGCTCAATTGACTGTCGTCCGCCGCCGAGAACGCCCAGCGCACGCCATACCTTCGCGCGCTCTCCATCATGTTGAGCGTCTCGGTCTTTTGTTTCAGGTCAGCCTTCTCAAGGATACCTTGCAGCAACAGCATGAGCTCGTTCATGCGCCTGTGCGGTTCTAAAGATGCGTAGCTCGTGATGTTGGTGGTCACGAAATCGAGATTCTCCGGCCAGTTGGAAGGCCGTGACACGTCCAGCCTCTGTTCGTAAGACGCCCAGAATTCATCGTCGCTGCGGCCTGCAAGTTCGGTCGGAAGGATGACCACCTCGGCGCCGGATCGCGACCAGGCTTCCACGCGCCGGTCAAGGTTGAGGTTGTTGAGGATCACGGAGCGGTGGGAAATCAGGTATTCCTGAATAGGCACGCAGCCGCCCTCTTTGATGTGTTGTGCATAACACGACTTTATCCAGTCGACCGGATCACGGACCAGCACCAGCACTTTGTCTGTCAGGCCCGCCAGAAGCTTTGATGCTGCCTCGTCTTTCAGCGCAATCGTGTCGCCCAGCTCCGGGTTGTGCAGATAGGAAAAGGTCAAATCTTCCGATGTCAGAACATTGACGACGCCGCTTTTGAAGGGTGGGAAGTTGAGGTTGATCCCGGAAAGCGCAGCCTCGATGTTTGGCGAACCGATGGCGCAACCTTTAACGATCTGATCCACGGCACCCGAAACACCCTGCGCATTAAGGCAGTTGTACCCTGCATCCCGTTCCCAGTGGCCTTGAAGGCGTGACGACATGCACTTCCCAAGCCCGATATGGATAAAGTCCAGTTTTGTCATTTCGCAACCTCTGCCATCATCGATCACCTCGCACTGTCTGATGGATGACTTGTCTGAAGCTGACTGTGACCGGTTTACCTGTTTTATTGAGTATTCGCATTGTCTTGCGGTGCACGCGTTGTTGTGGAATTCTTGCCATGGGGACAAATTCACAATTTTGGTCGATGAATGACGGACACGCGTGCCATGAGCCCGGAACAGATTGAGCATGTGAATCAGAGCTGGCAGTCCATCGTTTTGATGGGTGACACGGCAATCCAGATGTTTTATCGCCGCCTGTTCGCCATCGACGCAGGGGCCCACGCGCTTTTCTCTGAAACCGAGATGGCCGAGCAGCGCATCAAGTTCATGGAGACCTTCGGGCTTCTGGTGCGCAACATTGGGGATCTTGAAACCCACGAGCCCATGCTGGAAGAGCTCGGCCGGCGCCATGCGGCGGTTGGGGTGGAGGAACATCATTATGATGCGGTCCACCGGGCCCTGGTCTCCACCATCGAGAGCGGACTTGGCCACGTGCTGGACCGCGAAGCCCGCCTGGCCTGGGATGCGGCCTACCGCAAAATGACCGAGCCGATGAGGCGAGGGGCGGCGCAGATCAATTAGCAATGGTCCCGCTCCCCTGCGAAAGCAGGGGTCCATGGCGCTGCGCGTGCTGCTTGCTCCCGGCTATGGGTTCTGAGCTTTGCAGGAACGCGGGTTCAACGCTCAGCCCGTTCCGGTCAGCGGATTGTTCGGGTTCCACGTGAGCTTCAGCTCATAGAATGAGGTGGCGAGCCCGTCATACATCAGCAAGCGTCCGGCCAGGCTGTCGCCGATCCCGACGATCTCCTTGATCACCTCGGTGGCCTGCAGGGTGCCCACGACGCCTGCCGTAACCCCCAGAACGCCCGCCTCTGCGCAGGTGGGCACGGTTCCAGGTGCAGGCGCTTCGGCGTGCAGGCAGCGGTAGGTGGGCAGCGGTGTGCCGTCCTCTGCCGTCTCATACGGCTTGAAGGTGGAGATCTGCCCATCGAACTGGCCGATGGCCGCCGACACAAGCGGGGTCTTGGCATGGAAGCAGGCATCGGACACCAGGAACCGGGTTTCGAAGTTGTCGCAGCCGTCGGCGACAATGTCGTAACCGGAGATGATGTCTGCGGCGTTCTCTTCGGTCAGCCGCAAGGTGTGTTCGATCACCTCAACATTGGGATTGAGGCCGGCCACGGTCTGATGGGCGCTTTTGGTCTTGGCCATGCCGACGCTCGGGGTGAGATGGGCAACCTGGCGCTGCAGGTTGGAGAGCGAGACCACATCGTCATCCACAATGCCGATGGTGCCCACGCCGGCGGCCGCCAGATAGAGCACCACCGGCGAGCCCAGCCCTCCGGCGCCGATCACCAGAACCTTGGCCGCTTTCAGCTTCTGCTGCCCGGGGCCGCCCACCTCGTGCAGGATGATGTGGCGGGCATAGCGTTCAAGCTCTTCATCGCTCAGGGCCACGGGGATCACCTCTTGCCCGACGAGCCGAAGCCGCCGCTGCCCCGCGCGGTGTCCTCCAGGCTCTCAGCCTCAACCCAGGCCCCTTGGGTCACCGGCGCAATGACAAGCTGGGCAATGCGGTCGCCGCGCTCGATCTGGAACGGCTCTGTGCCGTGATTGATCAGGATGACCCCAACCTCGCCGCGGTAATCGGCATCTATGGTGCCGGGCGTGTTGAGGCAGGTGACGCCCTGCTTGAGCGCGAGGCCCGACCGGGGCCGCACCTGGGCCTCGAAACCTGGCGGCAGTGCGATGGCAAGGCCTGTGGGCACAAGGGCTCGCTCGCCAGGCTGCATGTGAAGGGTGTCTGTCACCGCCGCACGCAAGTCCATGCCCGCTGCCGCAGTGCTTTCGTAAGCGGGCAAGGGCAGGCCCGTCCCGTGGGCCAATCGTTTCACCCGAATGTCCACGCCTGAGCTCATTCAGGTCCACACGCCTTCATCGAGTTCTTCGCAAATCTTGTCCACCAGGCGCACCGCAACATCCGCCTTCGCCATTTGCGGCCAATCTTCAACCCCATCGGAGGTCACCAGATGCACCGTATTCTCATCGCCGCCCATAACGCCCGTTTCGGGAGAAACGTCGTTGGCCACCACCCAGTCGCAGCCCTTCCGCTTGAGCTTTGCCTTGGCGTTCTCCACCACATTTTGCGTTTCTGCCGCAAAGCCAATGACGAGGCCCGGGCGGTTCTTCTTGGATTTGGCGATGCTGGCCAGAATGTCCGGGTTCTCGGTCAGCTCCAGAGCCGGAACCTCGCCGGAGCCGTCCTTCTTGATCTTCTGGTCCGCCGCATTGGCCGTGCGCCAGTCGGAGACGGCGGCGGCAAAAATGCCCACATCCACCGGCATTTCATCTTGAACGGCCTTCAGCATCTCCTCAGCGGTTTCCACCGGGATCACCTCAGCGCCCGGCGGCGGCATCAGCCGGGTGGGGCCGGAAACAATGATCACCCGAGCCCCCAGCTTTGCGGCCTCCGCCCCGATGGCATAGCCCTGCTTGCCCGACGAGCGGTTGGCGATGTAGCGCACGGGATCGATCGGCTCGCGCGTGGGCCCTGCTGTGATCAGGATGGTCTTGCCGGCCAGCCGTGGGTCGTCCAGGTCACCAAGCGGGCTGCCCAGGGTGGTGCCAAGCGCCTCTATGATCTCCGCCGGCTCGGCCATGCGGCCGGGGCCATATTCGCCGCACGCCATGTCGCCCTCGTTGGGTCCCACCACGTGAACCCCATTGGCGCGAAGCGTCTGCAGGTTCCGCTGGGTGGCCGCATGTTCCCACATGCGCACGTTCATGGCCGGTGCAATCATCACGGGCTTGTCGGTGGCCAGAAGGCAGGTGGTGGCAAGATCGCTGCACTGGCCTGTGGCCATCTTGGCCATCAGGTCGGCGGTGGCCGGCGCCACCATCAGAATGTCGGCATCGCGCGACAGCTGGATATGGCCGATCTCGGTTTCGTCGGTCAGGTCGAACATGTCGTGATAGACCTTGTCGCCGGAAAGGCTGGCCAGCGACAGGGGGGTGACGAACTGCTTGGACGCCTCGGTCATGATCACCCGCACGGAGGCTTCGCGCTCGCGCAGGCGCCTGATCAGCTCCAGGCATTTGTAGGCGGCAATTCCGCCGCCCACGATCAGCAATATGCGTTTTCCTGCCAACATCGGCACAAACTCCAAACTAAACGGCCCTCACCATGGCACAACACCTCCTACCAGGCGAGGTTTACAGCGATGATGGCCAATGCGGCCGCGCCGATCCACAGGGCCGCGCGGGTCGGCCAATTGTGCTTGGCCTGGGCCGCAGCCAGGGCTTCGGTGGTTTCCGCATCGAGCCGCAGCCCGCCTTGCGAGGCCATCTCGCCCAACATGTGGGCGGTGCGGCCGGCTTCTGCCAGCACCTCGGGCAAATCGCCCATCACCTTGCCCAGCACCAGCGCGCCCTCGGCGGCATCCTGCATGCGGCCTTCCGGCCCCAACTTGGCTTCGATCCACTGACGCACCACCGGTTCGGCGGCGTCCCACATGTTGAGCTTGGGATTAAGGGTGCGCGCCACCCCTTCCACCACCACCATGGTCTTCTGCAGCAAGAGCAGCTGGGGCTGGGTCTGCATGTCGAACTGTTCGGTCACCTGGAAGAGCTGGCCCAATAGCTTGGCCATGGAGATCTCGTCCGCATTGCGGTCCATGAGCGGCTCGCCGATGGAGCGCAGGGCCTGGGAGAAGGTGGCCACATCCTGATGGCTGGGCACATAGCCCGCGTCGAAATGCACTTGTGAGACCCGGTCATAATTGCGGGTGATGAAGCCGTATAGGATCTCGGCCAGAAACATCCGGTCCTTTGGGCTGAGCCGCCCGATTATGCCGTAATCCACCGCCACCAGGGTGCCGTCTTCCTCCACGAACAGGTTGCCCTGGTGCATGTCGGCATGAAACACGCCGTCGCGGATGGCATGGCGCAGGAAGCTCTGGATCACCGTGTCGCCCAAGGTCTCCAGATGGTGGCCGGCCTCTCTAACCGCCGGCACATCGGAGACCGGCACCCCGCCGATCCATTCCAGGGTCAAAACCCGCCGGCCCGTGCGCGCCCAGTCCACGCTGGGCACCCGGAAGCCGGGATCCTCGGCTGTGTTCTGGGCCATTTCGGAGATGGCGGCCGCTTCCATGCGCAGGTCCATCTCGATTTTGACCGAATCCGCCAAAGTCTGCACCGCCGCCACCGGGCGCAGGCGCCGTGCTTCGGCGCTGAAGCGTTCAACCAGGCGAGCGGCGAAGAAGAAGCTCTCCAGTTCGCTGGCGAACTTCCGTTCAATCCCGGGCCGCAGAACCTTCACGGCAACCTCCTGGCCCTCCGTGGTCTTGGCCTTGTGGACCTGGGCGATTGAGGCTGCGGCGACCGGCTGGCTGATCTCGCTGAACATGCTGGCCCATGGCGCGCCCATGGCGGCGTCAATCTCCTTGAGCGCCAACGCGTGCTCAAACGGCGCCATCTTGTCCTGCAGTTCCGACAGCTCAATGGCCCGTTTGGCCCCCACAATATCGGCGCGGGTGGCCAGGAACTGGCCGAGCTTGATGTAGGTGGGCCCAAGTTCGGTGAGTGCGCTGGCAAGCGGGCTGCCGGCAGTGTCGGGCGCACTGCCCAGCCCGCCGATGGTGTACGCCAGCCGCGCCGGAGCCGGCATTTCGTCCAGATGCTCTTCGGGGATCACCTTGTGGCGCGCAATCACCCGGCCGGCCCGCGCCAGGCGGAACATATGCGTTATCGGCCCAAACATGCGCGCCCGCTCAAATCTTCCAGGCCGAGTGCAGCGCCACGATGCCGCCGGACATATTGCGGTGTTTCACGTTGTTGAACCCTGCGGCCGCGATCATCCGCTTGAAGCTGTCCTGATCGGGAAACTTGCGGATGGATTCCACCAGATAGCGGTAGGGTTGGCCATCGCCGGTCACCACCTTGCCGATGGCCGGCACGGCGGTGAAGGAATAGGCATCATAGAGCCTGTCGAGGCCTGGAATGTCCACCTTGGAGAACTCCAGGCACACAAACCGCCCACCAGGTTTCAACACCCGGAAGGCTTCTTCCAGGGCTTTGTCGATATGGGTCACGTTGCGGATGCCGAAGGCGATTGTGTAGGCGTCAAACTCGCCATCCTCGAACGGCAGGGCCTCCGCATTGCCCACGGTGAAGCGGCATTGCTTGTCATAGGCGCGTTTGCGGGCCCGCTCACGCCCTTCGGCGATCATGGCCGGATTGATATCGCAAACGGTCATTTGGGTGCCCCGTCCGGCCTCATCGGCAATCCGGAAGGAGATGTCCCCCGTTCCGCCGGCCACATCCAGCACCTTGAACTCTCGATCCCCCCGGGGCGGGCTCAGCCAATCGATCATGGCATCCTTCCACAGCCGATGCAGGCCGCCGGACATCAAATCGTTCATCTGATCGTACTTTTCGGCCACCTTTGAGAACACGTCATTGACGCGCCCCTGCTTTTCGGCTTCATCCACTGTCTGAAAGCCGAAATGGGCCTGGGGGCCTTCGTTTTGGCCTGTATTTGAACCCTTGGTCATATTGCGCTGCACACTACCGGATGTGGACGTCATTTGCCATGTAATGTTTGCCGCGTGGTGAAGAGGAAGAGCTGAAGATTCATGCCTGAACTTCCCGAAGTTGAAACCGTCTGCCGGGGCCTGGAGCCGGTGATGGCGGGCCATGTGATTGAACGGGTCATGTTGCGGCGAAAAAATCTGCGCTTTCCCTTTCCCGAAAACATGGCCGAGCGGCTGCAAGGCAAGCGCATTGGGGCCATGCGGCGGCGCGCCAAGTACATTCTGGCCAGCATTGAAGGGGGCGATGTCCTGCTGATGCATCTGGGGATGTCCGGGCGCTTCACGATCCACCGGCCCGGCGGCGAAATCCCGGGCCAGCCGGGCAGCTTCCACTATGAGATGCCCGAAGGCAGCCCCACCGGCGATGGCCCCCATGACCACGTGATCTTCCAGATGGAAGACGGCACCCGCATCGTCTACACCGACCACAGGCGTTTCGGCATCATGGACCTGTTTGCCGAGGATGAAGCGGGCGACCACAAGCTTCTGGGCGCCCTGGGGGTGGAGCCCATGGGCAATGAGCTCACTGCCGCCTACCTGAACGAGGCGTTCAGAACAAAGTATTCGCCCCTCAAGGCCGCACTGCTGGACCAGAAGATTATCGCAGGGCTAGGCAATATCTATGTGTGCGAGGCGCTTTACCGCTCCGGCTTGTCGCCGCGCCGCCTGGCCCACACGATTACAAGCCAAGCTGGGCCCACCAAACGGATGGAGCGCCTGGTGCGCATCATTCGCGATGTGATCGGCGAGGCGATTGAGGCGGGCGGCTCCACCTTGCGTGATTATGCCCAGGCCGACGGTGAACTGGGCTATTTCCAGCATAGTTTCCAGGTCTACGACCAGGAGGGCGAGCCTTGCCGCACGCCCGGCTGCGGGCGGCCGATAAGAAGGCTGGTGCAGTCGGGCCGCTCCACCTTCTACTGCCCCGCGTGCCAGAAATAACGCCCGCGGCGTGAAAACAGGGCTTGCGAAGCTGCCCCAAAAGGGGCTCTATGCGGCCCGAAATTCATTCATCGGGAGAGATCACCCCATGGCGTATGAGACAATTCTGACGGACATCAAAGCCAAGGTCGGCGTCATCACGCTGAACCGTCCCAAGGTCTTGAATGCCCTGAGTTTGGGTTTGAGCGCCGAATTGTGCGCCGCGCTGGCGGAATTTGATGCCGACGAAAAGGTTGGCTGCATCGTGATCACCGGCAGTGAGAAAGCCTTTGCCGCCGGCGCCGACATCACCGAAATGCAGCCCATGACCTATATGGACGCCTATGGCAGTGATTTCGGGGCCAATTGGGACCAGGTTGCCAAGACCCGCAAGCCCATCATTGCCGCCGTATCGGGCTATGCCCTTGGCGGCGGCTGCGAGCTCGCCATGATGTGCGACATGGTGTTTGCCTCAGATACGGCCAAGTTCGGGCAGCCTGAGATCACACTGGGGGTCATGCCCGGCCTTGGCGGCACCCAGCGCCTGACCCGGTTTGTGGGCAAGTCCAAGGCCATGGATCTCTGCCTCACAGGCCGCATGATGGATGCTGAGGAGGCTGAGCGTGCGGGCCTTGTGGCCCGGGTGGTGGTAGCGGACAAGTTGATGGACGAAGTGATGGAGGCGGCCGAAAAGATCGCCGCATTCTCCCTGCCGATCTTGATGATGACCAAGGAATCTGTGAACAGGTCCTACGAAACCACCCTCTCAGAGGGGGTTCGCTTCGAGCGGCGACTGTTCCAGTCCATGTTCGCCACCGAAGACCAAACCGAGGGCATGACGGCCTTCGTTGAAAAGCGCAAAGCCAATTTCCAGAACAAGTAAGTATTGCTTAGGCTCAAAGCCTTATTGACGCTGGGCTAAAGGGCCTTTATAAGCCCGCCAAACCAAGTCTGTGGCGCTATTGACCTGCCGCAGCCACAACCCGTGCTCAACTCAAAATTTGTCTGTCCAATGGGGTCAGACCCAGGAAACACGTAAACTATGGCCAATACACGCTCTGCCAAGAAGGCAATCCGCAAGATGGCGCGCCAGACCGATGTGAACAAAGCCCGCCGCAGCCGCACCCGGACATTCGTGCGCAAAGTTGAAGAGGCAATCGCCTCCGGTGACAAGGATGCAGCGGCCGCTGCCCTGAAAGCTGCGCAGCCTGAATTGATCCGTAGCGCCCAGAAGGGTGTGATGCACAAGAATGCTGCATCGCGAAAGGTCTCACGCCTGTCCAGCCGAATTGCGGCCATGTCGGCCTGATATCAAGACCTTAGAGAATTTGCCGAGAAGGCGCGCACTCTGTGCGCGCCTTTTTTTTGAGACCGAAGTGGGTGATAATTGCTGATAATTTCATCTGTATGCAGATTAAAAAATAAAAAATCTCATTGAATCAACGCCTTACTCCTCAAGAAAAAATCTTTGCGGCAAAAAGCGGCCAAAATTTGCAGGGGCGTATAAAAAAACGCGGGATTTTGCCAAAAATTATGAGGCGTGGCGCTGTAGACACACCCGCCGGAAACAACAAGGAGAGTCAACGATTTGCGTGGGCGGCAGCCGGAGGGCATGGTGCTTGGAAGACGAAAATATTTCGTCAGTTTACGGAACATTGCGAGACACGTATTGCCTGTCCCGCAAGGGGCGTTGTACACTCCTCTTCATCGCGTGGGGACACCAGCGGCAACGGTAACAGGCTGGTCGGGATATGGGTTAATTGCCTCATCATGGCGAAAACCATTCATGTCTCTGAACACCGCGCGGGACGGCATACGCCGGACATATTTTAGAGAAACGGCGTATTGCCCGTCAATCGTGGCTGGGTGGAAACTCTGTATGTATGTCGAGTGCCTGCATTTGCAGGAATGCTTGCGTGTGTCCGGTTTTGAGGATGTGGGGATCAAGCGGTTCGGTTTCGGACCGGCAGGGTTCTTGTAGATGCAACGCCGATCGCATTCGATCGGCTTGAAACGGGCGATGGGGCGCCGGGAATTGGAGGACGAAAACTGCACAATGCGGCCTGTTCAGACTGGTCCTTGGGGATCATGCGCTGAACGTTGCGTATTTTGGGCCGCCGCAGGCACGAATTGAAAAACAGCAAAATTGTCGAGTTAAGAGTGAGTCCGGGAATTGGCTACTGGGCGAGGCCAACCGGCAGCACCTTTGGTTGGGTGCTGAGAACGAAAAAGACTTATCAAAAGACTAATCACTTGTGCGGGCGATCATTGACAATGGATACGAACGATTTTGACGGAAAACCGGGGCCAGAACGACGCGGTGAGGAAAGAGCAATCGAAAAGAGCGGATTGCAAAAGAAGTGGGACAAGGTTGCACAAAGACTGAAAGCAGAACTGGGAGAAGAGCTTTTCGCAAGCTGGTTCGCCAGGATGGAACCAGAAGAGGTGCTTGGTGCGAAACTCGTGGTTTCGCTGCCGACCCGTTTCCTGCAAAACTGGGTGCGCACCCACTATTACGATAAGATGCTGAAGATCGTCGACGCCGTATACGGCGATATCGACACGGTGGCGGTGAAGGTCAGGGCCAGAGGGGTTCCGGTCCGCACCAGCTGCCAACCCCAGGCAGAAGGCTTCGACAAGCCGCAATCATCAAACGGCGCCGGCGGGCGCGAGCGCACCGGCGTGGTGGGCATTCCGCGCGACGGCGGCTCGCCAGATGACCGGGGCTCAACCCTCGACCATAACTTCACGTTCGAGACCTTCATTTCCGGGCCCTCGAACTCGCTGGCCTATTCGGCCGCCAGGCGGGTGTCCGACACCGCGCCGGGCCTGCCGGTGAGTTTCAACCCGCTCTATCTGCATGCCAATGCAGGGCTCGGCAAAACCCATCTTCTGCACGCCATCTCCTGGCGCATCAGGCAGGTGCACCCGAGCCGGAAGGTGCTTTATCTCACGGCCGAGCGCTTCATGTATCACTTCCTGGGCGCCCTGAAGGCCCGTGATGTGCTGCCGTTCAAGGACTATTTCCAGTCTGTCGACGTGCTGCTCATCGACGACTTCCAGTTCCTTCAGGGCAAATCCATGCAGCAGGAGTTTTGCCACACGTTCAATTCGCTGGTGGATATGAAACGCCAGGTGATCGTGGCCGCAGATCTGCCCCCGGCCCAGCTTGACGGCATTGACGGGCGCATGCGCTCGCGTCTGGCAGGAGGCCTGGTGGTGGACATTCAGGCACCGGACCTTGATCTGCGCCGCCGCATCCTGCGCACGCGCCTGGACGGGGCGCTGACGAAGGACGCCTCCATCTCCATCTCCGATGAGGTGCTGGAATTCGTCGCCAACCGCATCACCGGCGGCGGCCGCGAGTTGGAGGGTGCGCTCAACCGCATCATCGCCAGCCAAATCCACGTGCGCGCGCCGCTGACCGTGGACCAGGCCGCTCTTGCATTGCGTGACCTGGTGCGCACCACCGATATTCAGCGCATCAAGATAGACGATATCTTGAAGGTCGTCGGGCGGCACTACAATGTGCCCAAGGCAGACTTGCTGTCGCCGCGGCGGGCCCGCTCCATCGTGCGCCCCCGGCAAATCGGCATGTATTTGGCCAAGACGTTGACCACCCGCTCGCTTCCGGAGATAGGGCGGCGCTTCGGCGGACGCGATCATAGCACCGTGCTCCACGCGGTGCGGAAGATCGAAGAGCTGATGCAGGCCGACGAGAAGCTTTCGCGCGAAGTCACCATGCTGGTGCGCTTGCTTGAGCAGCAATAGGGGTGTTGCGCGCTGGGGCGGGGGCACCCTGGCGCGCAACGTTATCCACAGCGCCTTGCCATCATCTCCTCTGAGCACTGGTGTCTTGCATCTGACCGTGAGAAAAGCCAAAGTGTGCGGCCCTTAAGCCGGATGATTCGCTGGAATGATCCACCTTTGGAGCGATACCTGAAAAATGCGCGTGACGATTGAACGAGCCGATTTGCTGAGGTCCCTGACCCATGTGCAGAGCGTCGTAGAGCGGCGGAACACCATTCCGATCCTCTCCAACCTGCTGATCAAGGCGGATGGCGACGGCGTTCAGCTATCAGCCACCGATCTGGATATCGAAGTGGTCGAAACGTCTTCCGCGGAAGTTGCACAAGCTGGCGCCACCACGGCGCCTGCCCACATGATGTATGACATCGTGCGCAAACTGCCCGATGGCGCACAGCTTGAGATCACCCAAGGGCCTGATGAAAACCGGCTGGCGATTTTTGCGGGCCGTTCGCGCTTTTCTTTGGCGGCTTTGCCGTCAGAAGACTTCCCCGACCTTGCCGCCGGCGACATGACCCATGCCTTCCAGCTTGCGGCTGCCGATCTGAAGGGTCTCATCGAGAAGACCCGTTTTGCCATCTCCACCGAGGAGACCCGGTACTATCTGAACGGCATCTATCTGCACGGCGTGGACACGGATCACGGCCCCATGCTCAGGGCCGTGGCCACCGATGGCCACCGTCTGGCGCAGGTTCAGGTTGCGCTGCCCGACGGGGCCAAAGACATGCCCGGCATCATCGTGCCGCGCAAAACCGTCCAGGAACTCGCCAAGCTGATCGAGGATTCAGATGCGGAGATCGACATTTCGCTCTCAGCGTCCAAGATCAAGTTTTCCATCGGCAATGTGGTGCTCACCTCCAAGCTCATCGATGGCACCTTCCCGGACTATGAGCGCGTGATCCCGAAGGACAACGACAAAGCGCTGGAAGTGGACACCAAGCTGTTCTCCCAAGCCGTTGATCGGGTCTCGACCATCAGCGCGGAAAAGGGCCGGGCCATCAAGCTCAATCTGGAGGCCGACAAGATTGTTCTCACCGTGAACAATCCAGATTCCGGCTCTGCGGAAGAAGAGGTGGCCGCTGGGTATTCGTCCGATCCCATCGAGATCGGCTTCAACTCGCGCTACCTTCTCGACATCGCCAGCCAGTTTGGCGGCGACACGGCAACCTTCATGCTGTCTGATGCCGGTTCGCCCACAGTTGTCCAAGATGGCAGCGATGACACGGCGCTTTACGTGCTCATGCCCATGCGGGTGTGAGGCGCCTAAACCCGTTGAATTCCCTTGCGATTCGGGGGCATTCACCCCATATGTTGAGTTGTGTCGACAACTGTAGCGCAGCCCAATCGCCTTCCCCCCGACATTGCCTCCGAGGAGCGCGGTGACGGCGGCGCTTTGGCGCTTACCAGGCTCTCTCTGAGCGATTTTCGGAACTATGCCAGCCTGAAGCTCGATCTGGAGCCGAGGCCCGTGGTGCTGACCGGGGCAAATGGCGCCGGGAAGACCAACCTTTTGGAAGCGATTTCCATGCTTGCGCCGGGCCGGGGCTTGCGCTCTGCACCGTTTGCCGAATTGGTCAGGGCCAAAAGCGGTGAGACGGCGCGCCAATGGGGCGTTGCCGCCACGGTACATGGGCCGGCCGGGGAAACGCGGCTCGGCACCGCCTGGTCCGACCCTGAACTTGCAGGGGCCAATGGCGGCGGGCGGCAGGTTAAGATCGACGGCGTGGCCCAAAAAAGCTCCGGAGCGCTGAGCCGCCACATCCGGGTCACCTGGCTGACACCCTCCATGGACAGGCTCTTCACCGGCCCGGCCTCCGACCGCCGCCGTTTTCTGGACCGCCTTGTATTGTCATTCGATCCTGATCATGGCACGCGTGTGCAGACGTTTGAAAAGGTTATGCGTGAACGCAACAGGCTGCTTGAACAGGCCAGCGGCAACGGGGCTTGGCTCTCGGGCCTTGAACAGCAGATGGCCGAAGCCGGCGTTGCCATAGCTGCGGCCAGAAGCGCAGCGGTGGCTGAACTGGCCGCATTGCTCGCCCGCACCGGAAAGGCCTCTGCATCAGGCCATTTCCCTTGGGTGGAGATCGCCTTGGACGGCGATCTGGAGCGGCGAATTTGTGAATTTCCTGCTGTGGAAGTTGAGGAAAAATATCGTAGAATGCTGGCCGATTCGCGGGCTCAGGATGCCGCGGCGGGGCGCACGCTTCATGGCCCCCACCGCAGTGACTTGGACGTGGTGCATGGTCCGAAGGGCATCGCCGCCAGCTATTGCTCCACAGGCGAGCAGAAAGCCTTGCTGGTGGGCATTGTTCTGGCCCATGCCCGGGTGATTAAGGCCGCATTTGAGGGCTATGCGCCGCTGCTGCTGCTGGATGAAGTGTCAGCGCATTTGGACGAGAGCCGGCGCAATGGTTTGTTTGACGAGTTGATCAGTTTGGGTGCTCAGGCGTGGATGACCGGAACCGATCTTTCCCTGTTCTCCGCACTCGGCGAAAGAGCGCAGTACCTGGCGACGGACGATGGGTCCGTGACGCCGACATGAAAGAATATTTATGACCGAAGAGACAAATCCCGAAACCCCTGAAACGGGCAATGGCGAGGACTATGGCGCAGAGTCCATCAAGGTTCTGAAAGGCCTGGACGCGGTGCGCAAACGCCCCGGCATGTATATCGGCGACACCGATGACGGCTCCGGCCTGCATCACATGGTCTATGAGGTGGTGGACAACGCCATTGACGAGGCGCTTGCCGGCCATTGTGATCTGGCCACCGTAACCCTCAATGCGGACGGCTCGGTCACCGTCACCGACAACGGGCGCGGCATCCCCACCGATATTCACGCCGAGGAGGGCGTGTCTGCGGCCGAAGTGATCATGACCCAGCTTCATGCGGGCGGGAAGTTCGACCAGAACTCCTATAAGGTCTCCGGCGGCCTGCATGGTGTGGGCGTGTCCGTGGTCAATGCTCTGTCCGACAAGCTGCACCTGAAGATCATGCGCAACGGCAAGATCCATGAGATGAGCTTCAGCGATGGCAACGCCGATGGTCCGCTGGCGGTGACCGGTGATGCCGGCGAAGAGACCGGCACCCACCTGACTTTCCATCCCAGCGCTGTAACGTTCACCCAGACGGAGTTCGACTTCAAGACACTCGAACACCGCTTGCGCGAGCTTGCCTTCCTGAATTCAGGTGTGCACATCCGCCTAGCCGATGAGCGCGGCGTTGAGCCTGTCGAGCTTGATCTGGTTTACGAAGGCGGCCTGGAAGAGTTCGTGCGCTACCTCGACCGCACCAAGACCGGCCTGATCGAAGCGCCCATCATGATCCGCGCAGAGCGGGACGGGCTGGGCCTGGAGGTCGCGCTCTGGTGGAACGACAGCTATCATGAGAACGTCCTGTGCTTCACCAACAACATTCCGCAACGCGACGGCGGCACACACCTTGCCGGCTTCCGCGCCGCGCTCACCCGGGTCATCAACGGCTATGCCAACAACTCGGGCCTTGCCAAGAAAGAGAAGGTCACCCTCTCCGGCGACGATGCGCGCGAAGGCCTGACCTGCGTTGTCTCGGTGAAGGTGCCTGATCCCAAATTCTCCTCCCAGACCAAGGACAAGCTGGTCTCCTCGGAGGTGCGGCCGGTTGTGGAGAATGTGGTCAACACCGAACTGTCGGCCTGGTTTGAGGAGCACCCGACGGAAGCCAAACAGATTGTGGGCAAGGTCATTGAAGCGGCCGCGGCCCGTGAGGCGGCCCGCAAGGCGCGCGATCTGACCCGGCGCAAGGGCGCGCTCGACATCTCCTCGCTGCCGGGCAAGCTGGCAGATTGCCAAGAGCGCGATCCGGCCAAATCTGAACTCTTCATCGTGGAGGGCGACAGCGCCGGCGGCTCGGCCAAGCAGGCGCGCAACCGTAAGAACCAGGCTGTGCTGCCCTTGCGCGGTAAGATCCTCAACGTGGAGCGTGCACGCTTTGACAAGATGCTGTCGTCCCAGGAAATCGGCACGCTTATCACGGCTCTGGGCACAGGCATCGGCCGCGATGATTTCAACATCGAAAAGCTGCGCTATCACAAGATCATCATCATGACCGACGCGGACGTGGACGGCGCCCACATCCGCACGCTGCTGCTCACCTTCTTCTACCGGCAGATGCCGGAGATCATCGAGCGTGGCCATCTCTACATTGCCCAGCCGCCGCTCTATAAGGTGAAGCGCGGCCAGTCGGAGCAGTATCTGAAAGATGATGCGGAGCTTGAGGACTATTTGATCAATCAGGGCCTTGATGACGCCACGCTGGTGCTGGCCAGCGGCGAGGAGCGGGGCGGGGCCGATCTGATAGAGATCGTCAAGGAAGCCATCAACATCCGTTCTGCGCTTGATGCGCTGCATTCGCGCTATCCGCGCCCGGTGATCGAGCAGACGGCCATCGCCGGCGCGCTCAATCCGGAAGTGTTGTCCGACCCGGCAACGGCGCAAGGGGCGGCGGAATATCTGGCCACCCGGCTCGATGTGTTGTCGGAAGAAACCGAACGCGGCTGGCGCGGCGAGCCGACGGAGGACGGAGGTTTGCGCTTCTCCCGCGAGGTGCGCGGCGTGCTGGAGAGCCACTTGATCGACGGCAAGCTGATCGCCTCCCAAGACGCACTGCGGCTCGACCAGAAGGCATCACACCTTCAAGAGATCTATGCCAAGCCGGCAACCCTGCGGCGCAAGGACCAGTCAACCACGGTGCACGGGCCCACGGGCCTGCTTGAGGCGGTGTTCACCGCGGGCCGCAAAGGCATCACCATGCAGCGCTACAAAGGCCTTGGCGAGATGAACCCCGAGCAGCTTTGGGAAACCACGCTGGATGAGAATGTCAGATCGCTGCTGAAAGTCCGCGAGGGCGAACGCGACAATGCGGACGATCTCTTCAGCCGCCTGATGGGCGACGTGGTAGAACCGCGCCGCAACTTCATCGTGGAGAACGCCTTGTCGGTGGCCAACCTCGACGTTTAGGTGGAGTATGCGGGTGTCAGGCTGAGGCGCCCGGCAAAGGGCGTGCGCGCGATGTCAACCTGCACGCCGGCCTCTTGCGCGTCCGACACCCGGTCCACTTTCACGAATGCCAGCGCCACGGGCTTCCCAACCCTGTAGCCGAAGGCCGCCGAGGTGGTTTGCCCGATAATCTCCGAGCCAAGATAGACCGGCTCGTTGCCGAGCGGCACCGCCTCCGCGTCATCGAGAACGATGCTCACCATGGTGCTCTCAATGCCGGCCTCCTGGCGCTTCAGCAAAGCGGTCTTGCCGGTGAACTCTTTCGACCAGTCGACCGCAAACTCCAGACCCACCTCAAGCGGCGTGATGTCCGTGTCCAGATCATGGCCGTAGGAGAGAAAACGCTTTTCAATACGCATGGAGGTTTGTGCCAGGGTGCCCGACGGGCGGGCACCGGCATCATGCAGGGCTTCATAGATTGCGGATGCATCTTCAGCGGCGCAGGTCAGCTCCCAGCCTGGCTCGCCCACATAGGAAAGACGCACGCCGCGCGCCGGTTTGCCTGCAATCTCAGTTTCTCCATGATGGAAAAACTTTAGCGATTTCAGCGCACTAGCACCAACATCATCGGCAATCCGCGCCGCCTCCGGTCCCATCAGGCCGATCACCGCGAAGGCTTCGGTCTCATCGAGCAGGCCGACCCGCTCGGTGTCCTTGAGCTGGCGGTTTAGCCAGGCCAGATCACGGCGAATGGCGGCGGTCCCCACATAGAGGCGATAGGTTTCATCTGAGAGGCGCAGCGCTGTGAGATCGCTTTCAAAGCCACCTCGCTCATTCAGCATGCCGGTGTAGATTGCCCGTCCCGGTGCCCGCGACATGGTGTTGGCACACACTCTGTTCAGGAACGCTTCGGCATCGGGCCCCTCAACGCGGATCTTTCCGAAACTCGACTGATCGAAAATGGCTGCCGCTTCATGAGCCTGGCGCACCTCCCGGCCCACCGCATCGAACCAGGCCGGCCGGCCGAAGGTGAGGGCAGGCTCCTCGGTCTTGCCAAAATAGAGCGGGCGCTCCCAGCCATAGACTTGAGCAAAGTGCGCTCTCTCCGCACGCCATTTGTCCTCCAGCGGTGCGGCCCGCAGCTTTCTGGCTGAGCCGTAGCTGCGGCCCGGATAGGTGATCTCATAGTGTTTGCCCAGAACTTCAGGCGCCCGGTCCGCCAGCGCGGCAGCCGAATTGTAGCAATCTGGGAAGCGTTTCGGGTCGGCCTCATGCAGGTCCGTTGGGGTGTGGCCGCGCACGATGCAATGGGCCAGTGCCATGCCGGCTCCGCCGCCGCTCGCCACGCCCATGGAGTTCATGCCGCAGCCAAGGAAGAGGCCTCTGGTCTCGGCAGCTTCGCCAAGCATGAACGAGCTGTCGGGTGTAAAGCTCTCCGGCCCGTTGAGCAGTGTCTTCACCTCCGCGTTTTCCAGAACGGGCAGGCGATGAAGCGCGTTCAGCATCATGGGTTCAAAATGATCCCAATCCTCCGGCAGCAGTTGAAAGGCGAAATCCTCTCCAAGCTGATCGGGGGCAATGGTTTTGCCCATAGGCTCAAAGCAACCGATCAGCAGACCGCCGGAATCATCGCGGATATAAAGATGGGAATCGTGATCGGACAGTGTAGGCATGTTGCCGGTGATACCCTCCACCGGCTTGGTCAACAGGTAAAAGTGCTCGCACGGCCACACCGGCGCTCCGACACCGGCAAGACCGGCGGTCTTCCGGCTCCATAAGCCTGAACAGACCGCAACCGCATGACAGCCGATGGTGCCGCGGCTGGTTTCCACCCCAACCACTTTGCCCCCTTCGGTGAGGATGCCTGTAACGCCTGTCTCTTCAAAGATCTTCGCTCCGCGCGCCCGGGCCCCCTTGACGAGCGCGGCGCAAAGGTCGGACGGGCTGACCCGGCCATCCTCAGGCGAGAACACCGCACCCAGAACATCGTCCACATTCATCAAAGGCCAGCGTTCCTTGGCTTCGCCCGGCGAGATCCAGTCGGCTGTGAGGCCAAACAGATGGGCCAGCGCCTCCTGGCGCCGGGTGTGGATCATCCGGCCTTCGGTTGTGGCAATGGAGAGCGAGCCCTTGTTGATCCAGCCCGTGGCCTGGCCGGTTTCCTCTTCAAGTTGGGCATAGAGCGAGATGGAGTAGCGGATGAGCTCAGTGAGGTTGCGCGACGACCGAAGCGCGCGCACCTGGGCGGCCGAATGCCAGGTGGTGCCCGATGTGAGCTGATTGCGCTCAAGCAGAACCGCATCGCTCACCCCCTGTTTGGCGAGATGATAGAGGGTGGAGCACCCCATGACACCGCCGCCGATGATGACAACGGAGGCATGGCCGGGCAGGTCGGATGAAGTCATTCTTCGTGCCTTTTGGCTCAGCGCCCAGTGAAATTGGGCTTGCGCTTTTCCATGAAGGCCTTGCGGCCCTCAATGTAATCCTCGCTCTCAAAACAGGCCTTCACCATCGCCTCGATGCCTTCCAGGTTGCGCTGGTCGGGGTCGGCCTCAATGGCCAGCTTGGTGGCCTTCACCGCGGCAATGGTCATGGGTGCGTTCCCGGCAATGCGGATGGCGTAGTCCTCTACGTAAGCGTCCAGTTCTTCCATTGGGACCACACGGTTCACCAGGCCCATGTCATAGGCTTCGGCTGACGAGAATTGGCGGGCCGTATAGAAGATCTCAGCGGCCATGGACGGCCCGACAATGTTGGCCAGCTGCCGGATGCCATCAAAGCCATAGCCCAAGCCCAGTTTGGCGGCCGGCACGGCAAAACGCGCGCCCTCTTCGCAAATCCTGATATCGCAGCAAATGGCCAAGGCCAATCCGCCGCCAATGCAGTAGCCGTTGATCTTGGCGATCACCGGTTTGGGGAAGTTGGTGACAGCCGCATAGAAACGGCTGTTGGTCTTCTTGTAATGCTCCACGGCCTCGGGCGTTGAGCGTTCTTGCTCGAACTTGGAGATATCCGCCCCGGCCGCAAACGCCTTGCCACCGGCGCCCGAGATCACCAAGAGCCTGGTCTCAGGGTCGGCCGCCATCTCGCCCACAAGCTCTGCACCACCTTCCCACATGGCAAGATCCAAGGCGTTGCGTCGCTCTGGATTGTTGATGATGAGCCGACCGACCGCGCCTTCCCGGCCGCCGAGGACTTTGCCGTCGGCAATTTCGTTGAGTGCCATGTGTCGGGCTCCTAAATCACGCCGTTTGCCGCAAACTGATCAATCTCACCATCGCTGTAGCCAAACTCTCCAAGCACCTCTCTGGTGTGCTGGCCGATGGTTGGCGGTGGTGCGACGATTGAAGCCGTTGAAGCGCTCATGGTAATCGCCTGGCCCACAAGCTTGCTCTTGCCGCGCTCGTGGCTGTCCACATCCCAGGCCATGTTGAGGTGGCGCATTTGCGGGCTTTCAAATGTCTTGTCGATGGTGTTGATCTCGCCGCACGGCACGCCGACTTCGTTCAACGTTTCCACCCAATGGGCCGAGGTGCTCTTGGCCGTGTTCTCGTTCAGAATGGTGTTCAGTCGTTCGCGATTGTCGCTGCGCCCTTCTGCACTGGCAAAGTCTTCCGCGTTAAGCCGGTCATCCCCCATGTGATCGCGCAAGCGCTCCCACATGGCGCCCCCGGAGGCGGCAATGTTGATATAGCCGTCGGAGGTCTTGAACACGCCGGTGGGAATAGAGGTGGGGTGATCATTGCCCGCCTGGCCCGGCACCTCGCCATCCATCAGCCAGCGCGCGGCCTGAAAATCGAGCATGAACGCTTGGGCCTGCAGCAGGGAAGATTGCACCCACTGGCCTTCTCCGGTGCGTTCGCGCTTCAGCAGAGCCAGCATGACACCCTGGCTCGCCAGCAGCCCGGCGCATAGATCGGCAATGGGAATGCCGACGCGCATGGGGCCCCGGCCGGGCTCGCCGGTGATCGACATGAGACCGCCCATGCCTTGCAGAATTTGATCGAAGCCCGGTCTCTCAGCCAAAGGACCGTCCTGGCCAAAGCCGGAGATTGAGGCATAGATCAAGCCCGGATTACTGGCGCGCAGGGTCTCGTAATCAATGCCCAGCCGATGCTTCACGCCGGGCCGGTAATTCTCCACGATCACATCGGCCTTCGCCGCCATGCGTTTGAAGATGGCCTGGCCCTCGGGCGCCTTCAGGTTGAGGGTCATGCCGCGCTTGTTGCGGTGCAGGTTCTGGAAGTCGGACCCGGCGCGCGGTCCCCCCATGCCGTCTGCGCCTGATGTGTCTTTGGTGGGCTGTTCGATCTTGATCACATTGGCACCCCAGTCGGCCAGTTGGCGGGCGCAGGTGGGTCCGGCCCTCACACGCGTGAGGTCCAAAACCGTATAAGGAGTAAGAATGTCACTGGCAGGTTGAAATGGCATGGGCAGGTCACCAGTTAATGTAGACGAAGGCGGGGATGCGCGTTGAACGCCGGCAATTGTTGCCATTTTGCGGCACTAAAGGGAAGTGGCAGACAGCAACTTGCGCCGACAACATTTGGCAGATGCAAACCTGCAAGTCATAATACAGTTTCACGCGGGCATGGCACATGCTTCAAAGTTGCTGAGATCCGCTTAAAGAACCCGGAGGCAAGTGTGATGGCAGTGGACGGAATCTGGACCGGTGAAATCCTGGGGCCCTATGGCTGGGAAAATAGCGGTGTCTACATCTTGGAGAACGGCCGCATTTTGGGCGGCAGCAACCGCCACTATTCCTCCGGTACCTATACGGCAGCCGATGGCCAGTACCATGCCAAGGTAACGGTGCATTATTACGGTCCGCCTCGGACGATCTTTGGGGAAAAACGCGACCGTTTCAGCCTGGAGGTCAAGGGCAACTTCGTTGAGGATGTGATCGATGGGCACATTGTGCCGTCCGACAAGCCGGACTCCACCGTCAGCTACCGCATGTCCAAGCGCATGGATATTCCGGACGCCTAACCGGTCGCGAGGACCAGCAAGATCGCGCCGACCACCAGTACTATCCCGAAAATCTCAAGCCGGCTGACGGTTTCCTTGAAGAACAAGATCGAGGCGATGAACGTGAACACCAGCTCGATTTGCCCCACTGCGCGCACATGGGCCGCGTTCTCGATGGTGAACGCGGTGAACCAGCACACCGAGCCCAGGATGCCGGCCACACTGACCGCGCCCGCCCAGCGCCAGTTGGCAATCACCCTGCCGATCTCGCCTGGTTCGCGCCAAACGAGGTAGACCCCCATAACCACGGTCTGGATGACAATGCTCACCGCCAATGCATAGGCAGCGGCCATGGTCACGTTGTCATGCTCCAGAGCCAGTGAGGCGCCCCGGAAAAATACCACGGAGCCGCCAAGAAAGACCGCTGATGTGAGGCCGATCAGCGTGGGTTTTTCGACCACGCCGGAAATCAGGGTCTTTAGGGTCAGGGCCGATTGGCCGGCCGACAGGATGATGATCCCCAGCGCGCTTAAGACCACCGCGACAATGGCCGGCAAGCTCAGCCCATCGCCCAGAATGAGCGCGCCCAAGACGGCGATCATCACCAGCTCAAGCTTGGAGAAGGTGGTGCCCACCGCGAAATTTCGGAACGAGAACATCCAGAGCAGAACGACCGTGAAGAGAATTTGCGAGATGCCGCCCAGGACGCAAAAGATCAGAAACTTGAGGTTGGGCGCAGGCAGAGGATATCCGCCGATGGCGTTCAGACCCCAAAGATAGAGGAGCGCGAACGGCCAGGCATAGAAGAACCGGGCATAGGCTGCCCCGGCTGTGGAGAGCTTGCCTTTCAGGTACTTTTGCAGCGCCGAGCGGAGGTTCTGAAAGAAGGCCGCGGCGATTGTGATGGGGATCCAGACTTCGAGCATCGGGCCTTCCTAAAGGCTTAAAACGATTAGTCAATTGGCTTGTGCCCGCCGGCTCGTGAGCCTATCGTTCAGGTTTGGCATCAACGCGTGGGGTAAAGAGGCAAGATCAGTGAGCAAACTGTTTTCACCAATCCATCTAAGAGAGCTTGAACTGCGTGACCGCATCGTCGTCTCGCCCATGTGCCAATACAGCGCCGATGACGGCGTGATGAATGATTGGCACTTGATGCATCTTGGCCAACTGTCCATGGGCGCCGGCGCCCTCTTGTTCACTGAGGCCACTCATGTGTCGGCCCAGGGGCGCATCAGCCCAAGATGCGCTGGGCTCTGGAACGACGCGCAACAGGCTGCAATGCAGCGTGTCGTGACGTTCTGCCGGACCCATGGCGTGGCAAAGCTCGGTATACAGATCGCCCACGCTGGACGAAAGGCCTCCACCAATCCGCCGCTGAAAGGCTCGCAGCCGCTCACCGAAGAAGAGGGCGCCTGGCAGACCGTTGGCCCTTCGCCTGTCGGGTTTGCACCGGACTGGCATGTGCCGCATGAGTTGGATGGTGCCGGCATGGATCAGGTGAAGCAGGAGTTTGTTCAGGCCACTGAACGGTCAGCAGCGCTGGGATTTGACGTCATGGACCTGCATGGCGGCCATGGCTACCTCTTGAACCAATTCTTCTCGCCGCTCTCCAATCAGCGCACCGACGCCTATGGCGGCTCGGTGGAAAAGCGCATTCGCTTTCCGCTGGAGGTGTTTGAAGCCGTGCGCGCGGTGTGGCCTAAGGAAAAACCCATGGGTGTACGGATCAGCGCCGTAGACTGGGTGGAGGGCGGAACAAGCGTTGAGGACACCATCGCCTTTGCTCAGGCGCTTGAGGAATTAGGTTGTGATTTCATAGACATAACAAGCGGAGGCGTGGATCACCGCCAGAAGATCACCACCGGGCCCGGCTATCAGGTGGAATTTGCCAGCGCGGTGAAGCAGAAGATCGGCATCCCGGTTATGGCGGTGGGTCTGATCGTTCGCCCTCAACAGGCCGAGGACATCATTTCAGATGGCCATGCGGATTTCGTGATGCTGGCCCGCGGTGTTATGGATGATCCTCATTGGACCTGGCATGCGGCCCAGGCACTGGGCGCTGAGACGGTCTATCCGGATCAATATGTGCGCTGCGCCCCGCATCTTTGGCGCGGTGCAGCGCAAAAGTGATCTTTCGCATTATTGCGCTGCAATAACTGCAGTGCTAGTGTCTTTCCAACGTGGGGACTACAACACTTTGATTTTTTGGGCGACTTTGAGGGGTAGAGGGCTTGCTGTATCATATATACGAAATGAATCACGCCGCACTTGCGCCTATGCGCGCTGCAGCAAACGCCACCCGGTTCTTCTGGAAGAATCCTCTAAATCCGCTCTCTGAAACCCCGGCCGGCAAAGCCACCGCTGCGGGTCTTGACATGTTCGAGCGGATCACGCGGCGCTACGGCAAGCCGGAATTCGGCATTGACGAGGTCAGCACTCTTGGCGGCACCTACAAGATCGAAGAACACGTGGTGTGGTCCAAACCGTTCTGCAATCTTTTGCATTTCAGGAAAGTGGATAAACGCGATGCTTCGCCCAATCAGCCGACACTGCTGATTGTGGCGCCCATGTCCGGGCACTACGCCACGCTGCTGCGGGGCACGGTGGAGACCATGCTCACCACCCATGATGTCTACATCACCGACTGGACGGATGCGCGCGATGTGCCGCTGTCGCAGGGCTATTTCGATCTGGATGACTATATTGACTATATCATCGAGATGTTTGGCCAACTCGGCCCGAACGTTCACGTGATGGCTGTTTGCCAACCTTCAGTGCCGGTGTTGGCGGCTATTTCCCTCATGTCGGCGGCCAAGGACCCCTGTCTTCCGGCCACAATGACCCTGATGGGCGGGCCGATTGACACGCGGCGCAACCCAACCGCCGTGAACCAACTGTGCGAATCCCGGGATCTTGCCTGGTTCCGCCGCAACGTGATCAAGAAAGTGCCGTTCCCGAATGCCGGCATGATGCGCGATGTCTATCCTGGCTTCTTGCAGCTTACCGGCTTCATGACCATGAACCTTGACCGGCACCTGGATGCCCACAAAGAGCTTTACTGGCACATGGTCGAAGGTGATGGCGACAGCGCGGAAAAGCATGAAGAGTTCTATGACGAATACCTCTCGGTGATGGACCTGACGGCTGAGTTTTATCTGCAGACCGTCGAAAAAGTGTTCATTGAACACGCTTTGCCCAAAAGCACCTTCACCCACCGCAACAAGCTGATCGATCCCAGCGCCATTAAGAAAGTGGCTCTGTTCACCGTGGAAGGCGAACGGGACGATATTTCCGGTGTGGGGCAAACCGAGGCGGCGCACGATATCTGCCCGAATATCCCGAAGTCCAAAAAACAGCATTATCTCCAGCCTGGCGTTGGCCATTATGGGGTGTTCAACGGCGGCCGGTTCCGCGCAGAAATCGCTCCGCGCATCACCGACTTCACGCTTACTCACCGCAAAGCCGGTTAAGCGCTACTGCCGGCGGCTGGATTCGGGCATTATCGATAAGTCTGCGACTGATTCGGATGTGAGCCTGGATGACCCTGGCAGCTTTGCGAAAACTGATTGATCCTGGCCCCTCCGGCCAGCCGGACCGCGCGGCCCTGCTGGTTGACGGTGCTGAATTGCCGGTCACCTTCCGGCGCAATGCCCGGGCGCGGCGCATAATCCTGCGCATGAACCCGAAAAGCGATGGGGTGCTCCTTACCGTGCCCCCCGGCACCACACAGGCCGAGGCGCTGGATTTTGCCATTTCCCAAAAGGCCTGGATTGCCACCAGACTGAAGCGCACGCCGGACACGATTGCCTTTGCCGACGGTGTTCAGTTGCCGCTTAGAGGCGATATGCATACCGTTTGCCATCGGCCCATGCCGCGCCGCACGGTTTGGCGCGAAGAACCGCCCGGGGACGGCACGCCGCCCTTGCTCTGCGTTTCAGGGCGCGCGGAACATCTGCCACGCAGGTTGAAGGACTGGCTGAAGGCGCAAGCCCGGGCCGATCTTACCGAAGCCTCTGAGCGTTATGCCAGCAAGATGGGCCTCAGATACACCCGCCTCTCGATCCGCGATCAATCCAGCCGCTGGGGCTCGTGCTCGTCAGCCGGCGCGCTGTCTTATTCCTGGCGTCTGGTGCTGGCACCTTCAGATGTGCTGGATTATGTGGCCGCCCACGAGGTTGCCCATCTTGCGGAAATGAACCATGGCCCGGCCTTTTGGGCTCTGGTAGAGCGACACTGCGCGCAAACCAAATCCGCCAGGCACTGGCTGAAGCAGAACGGCCGGGGTCTCCATCGTTACGGTGCTTAGCGGTTATCGTCCCGAACGCCCTGATTTCGCCGCTGGGTGCGCGCGCGTGGCTGATCGAACGCGCCAGGCTCTGAACGCCGGTTGCCGAAGATGTCCCGGAAAAAAGTGGTGATGGTCTCTTCGGCGCGTCCTGCGCTCTGGAAGAAGTCATCGACGGGCCAGGAATCTCCCGGATAATCGGTATCCGTCGATGGCGGCTCGCCGGGCAGGGGCACGGCCGGCAGGTTCGCATGGGCGGCGAGCATCACATCTTTCCAGATCTGCGCCGGCAGCGAGCCGCCGGTGACCCGGTTTGTGGGCTTTGAGTCATCGTTCCCAACCCAAACCCCGGCGACATACTGTGCCGTGTAGCCGATGAACCAGGCGTCCTTGTAGCTTTGCGTAGTGCCGGTCTTGCCGCCCACTTCGCGGCCCTCAAGCCGGGCGCGTTTGCCGGTGCCCGAATTCACCACGGCAGCCAGCATGTTGTTCATGGTGCCGAGCTCGGTGGGATCGAGCACTTGGCCCGGGCCACTGCCTTTTCGCTCATAGAGAATGCGCCCGTCGGTGGAAACGATGCGTTTGATCACACTGGGAAATACGCCTTTGCCCCCATTCGAGAAAGGCGCATAGGCGCCGACCAGTTCCAGCAGCGTCACCTCCGAAGTGCCAAGGGCGATGGAGGGCAGGGACTCAAGTTTTGACTTGATGCCCATGCGTTTGGCATTGGACACCACCAACCCCGGGCCCGCTTCCACAGCAAGACGCACGGCAACGGTGTTGATCGAGCGCGCCAAGGCGGATCTCAGGGTGACCTGTCCGTAATATTTCTTGTTGTAGTTCTCCGGGCACCAACGATCGATACAGAAGCGCTCATCTTCGATGATGGAGTTAGGGGCAAACCCCATATCCACGGCAGACAGATAGACGAACGGCTTGAAGGCCGAGCCCGGCTGGCGCTTTGCGCTCACCGCGCGGTTGAACTGGCTTTTGATGTAGGACTTGCCGCCCACCATGGCGGCAATCTCACCGGTCGGGTTCATCACCACCATGGCGCCCTGGCTGACCTTCAGCTTGGTCCCTTGTTGAACCAGCCGGCGGCGCAGGCTGCGCTCTGCCACGGCTTGGAGCCGGGGATTGATAGAGGTTTGCACAATCAAGCCATCCGCCTTGCTGCCGGTAAACTCCGGCACCAGTTCTTCAACCCAGTCGACGATGTATTGCGTGGCCGGAATGTAGTCGATCGCTTTGACGTCCGCAGGCCGGTTCACAGCCAGTTTCGCTTCGGCCTCGGTGATGAAGCCTTCCCGGACCATGCTGCTCAAAACCAGAATGGATCGTTCGCGCGAGCCTTTTGGGTTCGATTTAGGGTTGAGCCGCGAAGGCGCCTTCAAAAGCGCCGCCATTGCGGCGGCTTCCGCCAAAGTGAGCTGGCGCGCGCTTTTGTCGAAATAGGTCTTGGCGGCCGCTTCCACCCCATAGGCGCCGCCACCGAAATAGACCCGGTTCAAATAGAGCTGGAGAATCTCGTCTTTGGAGAACTTGTGTTCGAGCCAGAGGGCAAGGATCGCCTCTTGAACCTTGCGGTGGAGTGTGCGTTCAGGCTTCAAGAACAGGTTTTTGGCGAGCTGCTGGGTGAGGGTTGAGCCGCCCTGAACAATCCGGCCCGCCTTGAAGTTGCGGTACATGGCCCGCGCCAAGGCCACAAGGTCCACACCAAAGTGCTGTTTGAACCGGCGGTCCTCGATGGCGAGCACCGCTTGTGGCACGTAGCTCGGCAGATCGCGCAATCGCACGTCGTCGCCAAGAAACATCCCGCTCTCGGCCAGCACTTCCCCATTGTCCGCCAACAGCACAATGCCTTCGGTACGCTTTGGAATAGTGAAAATGTCTTGCCCCGGCAGGGCATAAACCATGTAGCCTGCGATGCCGATCAGGCCGATCACACCCCACAGCACGAAGGTCATCGACCAAAACGCAACGCGCATGGCCGGTGATCTCCGGCGGGCGCTTTTGACCGGCTTGGACTTTCGCCCTCCGCGAGCCTTGGCACCGCTCCGCGAAGAGGGGGCCTTCAGTGTCGGCGTCACCCGCTTGCGCTTAGGCGTTTTTGGCTTGGAGGAGCGAAATAGCTTCATAACGGTCCAGGTTAGGGGTTACGCACGTGCCGGCCTCTCAACCAGCGTTTAGGCCAGGTGCATTAACCTTTTGCTAATCCTTGCACTTTTTACCCCGCTCTTGTTGTTGATGGCGCGAAAACGGGGCCGCAATATGGCCCTGGTCCTCAATGCTCGCTCTCGCAAAGAGCGTGGTCGGCAATCGCTTCAATAACACGGCAGTCCGCCATCTTGCCCGATTGGCAGGCCGTACTGATTCTTTCCAGTTCAGTTTTCAAGCGGGTGAGTTGGGCGATGCGCTTTTCCACCGCGCGTAAATGATCGCTTGCGATCCGGTTCGCTTCTGCGCACGGTTTGGCAGGATCCCGGCTCAAATCGATCAGTTCCCGTATGGCCTCCACGCCAAATCCCAGATCCCGCGCATGACGGATGAAGCTTAAGCGGCGGAGCGCAGGCTCCCCATAGCGCCGCTGATTGCCTGCCGTGCGTTCGGGCGGATCCACCAGCCCGGTTTGCTCATAATAGCGAATCGTGGGCACTTTAACCTGAGTGCGTTTGGAGAGCTCGCCGATCGAATACATATTTTCGCGATTTTCCCCTTGAACCTCTAGTCACTATAGGAAGTAAGGTTGCCGCATGATCATTTCAAGGAGCCGAAGAATTGAGCGACTGTTGCGGCCATAACGCCAAGTTTGACGGGGCATCCGCCGACTTCAAACGGCGCCTCTGGGCGGTGATCTTCCTCAATGCTGCCATGTTCGCTGTTGAGATGACCGCCGGCCACATGGCGGGCTCAAAGGCGCTGCAGGCCGATGCGTTGGACTTTTTCGGTGATGCCTTGACCTATGGCATCTCCCTTGCGGTCATTGGGTCGTCGCTCAAAACCCGGGCCACGGCCGCTTTGGCCAAGGGGCTGAGCCTTGCCCTGATGGGCACCTGGATATTGGGATCAACGCTCTATCAGGTCCTGGCGGTGGGCGTGCCCAAGGCGGAAATCATGGGGCTGGTGGGCTTTGCAGCATTGGCGGTCAACGTTCTCAGCGTCCTGTTGCTGGTGCGCTACAAGGATGGCGATGCGAATGTGCGTTCTGTATGGCTGTGCTCGCGCAACGACGCTATCGGCAACGTCGCGGTGATGTTCGCCGCTCTCGGCGTCTGGGGTACCGCGAGCGGATGGCCCGATCTTGTGGTGGCGAGCATCATGGCAGGACTGTTTCTCAATTCTGCCGTGCAGATCCTGCGTCAGGCCTGGGCAGAATACGCGTCCGCCGAAACGCCTGCGGAACTGCCGCACGGTTAATCTCAGTCAATTCTGCGGTTCGTCTATTATGTACTTTCCCGGCGGCAGCTTATAAAATTAAGCCGTTCATATTTCGGGAACTTCCATGCCTCGCGCCCTAATCTATCTGATTGTTCTGCTCACCCTGACTGCCGTTGCACCGGCCCAGGCTGAGCGGCGTGTTGCCTTGGTCATAGGCAACGGGGCCTACACCAACGCGCCGGCGCTGAAGAACCCTGCGCACGATGCGGCCGTTGTGAGCGCTAGCCTTAAAGCGTTGAAGTTTGAGGTGACCGAGGTCATTAACGGCGATCATCGCCGCATGCTTGATGCCATGTCCGCCTTTGGCCGTGCTGCGTCAGGCGTGGATGTGGCCTTGGTTTTCTATGCCGGCCACGGGGTGCAGGTCTCGGGGCGCAATTGGCTGCTGCCGGTGGCCTCCACAATTTCGGCCGAAACAGACTTGCCGGCCCAGGCCATCCGCACCAGTGATCTTATGGACGTGATGGAGACATCCGGCGCGGCCCTGAAGCTGATGATCCTGGACGCTTGCCGCAACAATCCGTTGCCCAAGTCCGCCAGCCGAGGCGCAACGCGAGGCCTTGCCCGCCTGGAAGCCCGCAGTGCCGGCACCATGATCACGTTTGCCACCGCACCCGGCGATGTGGCGGCGGACGGAACCGGCGCAAACAGCCCGTTCACGACGGCACTTGCGCAACACATCACCACGCCCGGGCTTGAGATCCGCCAGCTTATGGGCCGGGTGCGCGAGACCGTCTACAAGAGCACCGGCAAGAAGCAGTTGCCGTGGGTCAACGAGGCGCTGATTGGAGAATTCTATTTTGCCGGAAAAGATCCCAATGCAACACCGGTTCCGATTGCCCCTCCAAAGGCGATTGCAGTGGTTGAAGCCGATCCGCAAGCTGCCGGGCCAACGGAAAAAGAAGCCTTTGCGCTGGCCCGGTCGCTCAACACGACCGGTGGGTGGGACGCCTTCTTGCAGCAGTTCCCCAGCGGTCCCTATGCCGGCTTTGCAGCTGCGGCCAAGGCCAAACTGACCGCGCAGCCTGCGGCCAACCAGCAGACGGCCACCCTTGCTCCTCAACGCAGCGAGCCTGATCGGTCGCGGGGCTTTCTGTTTCCAAATTCCCACACCAAGAGGATCCTGCCGCGCGAGTTGGAAGGGTTGTCGAAGCAGGAACTGAGGGTCGCCCGGAATGAAATCTTCGCGCGGCGCGGGCGTCACTTCAAGAGTGCGGATCTGAAACGCCACTTCAACCGGTTTGACTGGTATGAGCCATTCACCTGGAACCCAAAATTGAACAGGATCGAAAAGGCAAACGTCAACCTCATCAAGAACACCGAAAGATGGCGCTAGCCAAATGCCTCGCCATGGCCCTGGCATTGGGCGTTCTTGCACCGGCGGCACTGGCCGGATCCTTCGGTGCCCCGCCACCGGACATTCGCGACCGGCTTGATGCGCTGGTCGCGGCCTATCCGGAACACCTGATCAGCCACGACGGCAAGCACATCACCTGGAGCGACGGCAGCAAGATGCCGATTTCAGATGGCCGCACGGATAAGACTTTCCAGGAGCTTCTGAATGCCCCGGACATCGATGACATGTTCGCCTTTCCCTATCGCGCCGGCAGCAAACCGTCCGCCCCGCGCGTCAATCATGATCCGGGCCGTATCCGCTACGAACCGTTTTTCACGAAGATGTATGGCGACTGCCGCACCGCCACAGGGGCGCCGTCTCAGGCAACCGTTCCCTGGCTCAAGCAAAAGCGCGGCGGCTCCGTCCGTGTAACCACAGTGAATGACGTGCATGAAGCCTTGGCGGCCGTTTCTGCGGAGCTCGACAGGTTGCCCAGCCGGTTCGTGAAGTTCCTTAGGCCCAATTCCGGCACCTATAACTGCCGCAAGATCTCCGGCACAAAGCGCCTGTCGGTCCACGCCTTTGCCGCGGCCATCGATATCAATGTCAAGCAGGCGCACTATTGGAAATGGGCAAAACCCGGCAAAGACGGCACGTACCGATGGCGCAACCGGATCCCCATGGAGATCATTGAAGTTTTCGAACGCCACGGCTTCATCTGGGGCGGGCGCTGGTATCATTACGACACCATGCACTTTGAATATCGCCCGGAACTTTTGCCCCGCTAGTCCGGCTTGTTCAGCCTGGTTTCAGGTTGTGACCTGCGTCACAGGACTGTGTGCGGTTATGCGCTATCCCTGTGTCGGGCACTCCCACTGTCACTGCGACGCGTAGTGCTCGCGCCCGGTCGGTCCTAGTATCCCCCCGGTGAGGCCGGCCGGGCGTTGCTGGCTACGCAGCGTCTGTCTCA
>CAJHYS010000351.1_pt1 | contig 31752 bp, 31 predicted proteins | sample 9198801 | NCBI WGS metagenome assembly CAJHYS01 (sample SAMEA7708368, study PRJEB35096) | sediment metagenome | biome: marine neritic benthic zone biome [ENVO:01000025]; feature: sediment [ENVO:00002007]; material: shallow marine sediment [ENVO:03000034] sea grass bed [ENVO_01000059] ...
ACGCGTTAAAGAATTGCGGACCCGACCCGGCCCGCGTCCCCACCTGCGAGGTGGGACCCACTAGTGGGTGTTCAGTTGGATAAACCCGGAGAGCACATGAGCCCGTCCGGCGCTTTGCCGCGCGCGGGGCAAAGCGCCCTCCCCCTCCCATCTGTTGCCCTCGGGCTTGACCCGAGGGCCCATGCCGCGGGGACCTGAGCGTGCTGCCCCGGGTCCTCGGGTCAAGCCCGAGGACGACATGGAAAAGCGGGGATGACGAACGGGAAGAACCGGGATGACGGAGATGAAAAGCGTGATGATGGAAATGGAAAGTGTGATGACCATGAAGAAAAGCCGGTGCGATCATGAAGCAACAACTCGTGCCGAAATCTCTGGCCCCTGCCCTCGTCCTGAGCTAGAAAATCTCAGCAACATCAAAAACAATGGGGAGCTCATCAATGCCTGCGTATCGCTCTCGCACCTCCACTCATGGCCGCAACATGGCCGGCGCCCGGGCCCTCTGGCGCGCCACCGGAATGTCGGATGAACAGTTCGGCAAACCCATCATCGCCGTCGCCAACAGCTTCACCCAATTTGTGCCCGGCCACGTGCACCTGAAAGACATGGGCCAACTGGTGGCCAGGGAGATCGAGGCCGCAGGGGGCGTCGCCAAAGAGTTCAACACCATCGCCGTGGATGACGGCATCGCCATGGGCCATGACGGCATGCTCTATTCCCTGCCCAGCCGCGAAGTGATCGCCGACAGCGTGGAGTACATGTGCAACGCCCATTGCGCCGATGCGGTGATCTGCATCTCCAATTGCGACAAGATCACGCCCGGCATGCTGATGGCCGCCATGCGCCTCAACATTCCGGCCATCTTCGTTTCCGGCGGGCCGATGGAAGCCGGCAAGGTCGTCCTCGACGGCAAGGAGGTGAAGGTCGACCTGGTGGACGCCATGATCAATGCGGTCAATCCGGACGTGTCTGAAGAGGACAGCATGAAGACCGAGCGCTCCGCCTGCCCCACCTGCGGCTCGTGCTCGGGCATGTTCACCGCCAACTCCATGAACTGCCTGGCTGAGGCTTTGGGCCTTGCGCTGCCGGGCAACGGCTCGCTGCTCGCCACCCATGCCTTCCGTGAAGAGCTCTTCAAGCGGGCCGGCCGCACCATCGTGTCCCTGGCCCGGCGCTATTATGAAGAGGACGATGAGACGGCGACCCCGCGCGGCATCGCCAATTTTGAAAGCTTTGAAAACGCCATGACCCTGGACATCGCCATGGGCGGGTCGACCAACACGATCCTGCACCTGCTGGCCATGGCGCGCGAAGGCGAGGTGCCGTTCACCATGGACGATATCGACCGCTTGAGCCGCGAGGTGCCGCACCTGTCCAAGCTCTCGCCCTCCACCTCGGTCTATCACATGGAGGATGTGCACCGGGCCGGCGGCATCATGCGCATCATGGGCGAGCTGGACCGGCTCGGCCTGATCCATAATCAGCGCCCCACCGTGCACTCCAAGACCTATTCAGAAGCCCTTGCGAAATGGGACATCATGGCCGCGCCCTCCCCAGAGGTGGAGGAGTTCTACCGGGCCGCGCCGGGCGGCGTGCGCACGGTTGAGGCCTTCTCGTCGAACAACCTTTGGAAGGATCTTGACCGCGACCAGGAAGACGGCTGCGTGCGCTCCGGCGAACACGCCTATTCGCAAGATGGCGGCCTTGCGGTGCTCTACGGCAACATTGCCGAGGATGGCTGCATCGTGAAAACCGCCGGCGTGCCCGAAGAGTGCCTGACCTTCACCGGCAAGGCCCGGATCTTCGAAAGCCAGGACAGCGCGGTGAAAGGCATTCTGGGCAAGCAAGTTGCAGAGGGCGATGTGGTGGTGATCCGCTATGAGGGCCCGCGCGGCGGGCCCGGCATGCAGGAAATGCTCTATCCCACCTCCTATCTGAAGGCCGTCGGCCTCGGCAAGAAATGCGCGCTCATCACCGATGGGCGCTTTTCCGGCGGCTCGTCCGGCCTCAGCGTCGGGCACATCTCGCCTGAAGCGGCGCTTGGCGGGGCCATCGGGCTGATCGAGGAAGGCGATGAGATCCATATCTCCATTTCCGAGCGGCGGCTCCACCTGAACGTGGAACCGGGTGCGCTGGCGGCCCGCCGGGCGGCCATGGAAGCCAAGGGCGACGCGGCCTGGGCCCCCACCGAGGTGCGCGAGCGCAAGGTGACGCCGGCGCTGAAAGTCTTCGCCGCCTTCGCCACGTCCGCATCGGAAGGCGCAGCAAGGGATGTGGACGGCAACTCGCAAAAGCTGCGTCAGGCCGCCGAATAGGGCCTGGAGACCACGAGGACCAGCGCAAAGCCAGCCGCGGCGCCCCCCATTGCGCTTGCGGCCAGGAAGGCATCTGCGCCGTAGGCCTGATAGAGCGGGCCGGCCGCTGCCGTGGCGAGCGAGATGATGATGCCGCCGGCGATGGAGGAATAAAGTGCCTGGGCGGTGTTGTGCAGGTGTTCCGGCACGGTGCGCGAGATATGATGGATGACGCCAAGGTGCGTGGCGCCGAATGTGAGGCCATGCAGCGCCTGCAGCACCGCGAGGCCCAGCAATCCGGGATCGAGCGCGGTGCCGCCCCAGCGGAGCACAGCCGCGCCGGCCCCCAGCAGGATCAACCCGGTGGGGCTGAACAGTTTCACCGCCCGGCCGGAGACGAGGAACAGCGCCACTTCGGCCATGACACCCAAGCTCCAGAGTGCGCCGATGGCCCCGCCGGGAATGCCGCCGGCTTGCCAGTGCAACGTGCCGAAGCTGTAGTAAACCGAATGGCTCGCCTGGGTCAGGCCGGCGGCCATGAGGAACACCCAAAAGAGCGGCCTGAGCAGCAGCTTTGCCGCATCGCCCATGCGGATCTGCTGATGGCCCCGTTCGGGCGCCGGTTTTGGGTCGGAACTGGCCGGCAGACGCAGCAACGCCGCCACGATCAGTGCGTGGCTTGCCACCAGGACCCAGATGATCTGGCCCGGCGCGATCACATCCAGCGCCAAGCCCCCGCCGAAGCTGGCGGCGATGAAGGCGAGGGAGCCCCACAGCCGCATTCGGCCATAGTCGAGCCCCTGATCGGCAGCACTGCGCACGGCGATCACCTCCGTCATCGGCAAGATGGGGGCCCAGAAGAACGCCGCAGAGACGGCCACCAGCCCGATCAGCCAGACCGGCTGCACGAAGGCCAGGGCAAAGGTGCCGGCAAGCGGCAGGATGGCGAGCCAGATCAAGAGCTTGCGGCGTTTTCCTGATTTGTCGGCGAGAAACGAGAAGAGCGGTCCGGAGACGATGCGCACCGCGATTTGTGCGGCCAGAACCAGAGCGATTTCGCTTTCCACCAGCCCGCGCGCCTTCAGCCAAACTGGAAAGAACGGCAAGTAGACACCGATGGTGAAGAACAAGGCGCCATAGAGAGCCGACACACGGGTACGCAAGGATTTTATCGGCAAGGCTCTGGCTTCCTGAAACTGGCATGAAGGCCCCGGGGCATATCCGGAATGCCGCTTAACGTGATCTAAACCTATCGCTAACCATAATGGGAACCTAAGAGTTTTAAGTTGGTGCTGTTCGGCCGGGGGGACTTGGGCCGTTCAGGGGTTAGTACAGTTTCAAGCGGGTTAAGTAGATGGCTAAGGGCAACGTTGTAGCGGGTTTGAGTGAAGAGCAGTATGCTGAAATCGAACTCGCGGTCATGGAATCAGAGCGCGGGCGCACTTTTCTAAGAGAGTATTTGGCAAGAAACCGCAGTTCCGACACCAGGATGCTGCTGGACGCCATTTCGCGCCTGGAAAGCGCGCTGTGCCTGAAGGCCATTGAGCATGAGGGCGGCGAGCAGTTCACCCCGGCCCTGGCGGAAATCGCCGCTGTGGTGACCGCAACGCGCACGGAAATCGCCGCGATCCGCAACGACCTGATTGCAGGCGGCGGCGCCCTGGCCCAGGGGCCTGAAGCGTTCTCGCGGGCGGCCGATCAGGCCAATCTGCTGTCGGCTGAGCTTTTGAGCCAGGTGGAGCAGGTTGAAAACCTCGCCTGGAAAATCCGCGAACTCGGTGTTGAACCGGAGATCTGCGACAAGCTGGACACCTGCGTTGAAGAGCTGATGACCCTGTGCTGGAAGCAGGATGTGAACGGCCAGCGGGCGGCCAAGGCGTTGAGCGTCTTGCAGTTCGTCAATGACCGCACCGGCGGCAATCTGATGAGCCTGGGCGACGAGACCGCCACTGACGAACCTGAACAAGGCGCCTTGAGTGCACCGGCCGACATTTCGGATGCGCAGAACAGCAAGCAGGACGCCTATTTCGCCGAAGATGCTGAGCTGTTCAGCGACGGCGAAGAGCAGGCACCGGTTGAAGACGCCCACGAGGCGCCTGGTCTTGCCTACTCGGAGACGACCGTCGAAGATCAGCTGAGCTCTGACTCCATCATCGCCGAAGTGACAGAGCCGCAGCCCGAAGAAGCACCGGCTGAGGCGCCAGAGCCGGCCGTCACCGAAGATGCCGAAGAGACCGCCGAGCCTGCAGCGATGAGCGCTTCTGATCTGCTGGAAGAGCCAAAAGAGTTGATCGGACCGGCCAACATGAAGGGCTTCACCGAAATGGCCACGACGCTCGACGCGCCGGGCCCGTTCAACTCAACAACGCTGGCCGAAATGGCAGCCCCTGCCGGTGATGATGCCAAGGCGGACGACAAACCGGCAGACGAGACGGACGATCCGTTCAAGGTTGAGCTGGAAAACCTCGCCAAGAAGGACGGTTTCGCGTTCAAGCCTGAGAAAAAGGCCGAAACGGACGAGCCCAAGCCAGAAGAGCAGAAGGCCGAAGAGCCGACGGCAGAAGCTGACGCAGAAGCTGACGATGAGGACGGCAATGGTCACATCGTGATCATCCGCACGCCCAGCGAGCCGGAGGCGGACACCGACCGGCTGCCGGAGCCCATCACCCAGGAGAAGCCGGACGAAGACGGCGAAGTTCCCATGGTGGAGATCTCCTCGCCCAAGGCGACCACCGCGTAAGCGCTCAATGTGCGTTGACGATCTCGGAAAAAAGGCCGGGATCCACATTGCCCCCTGAAAGCACGATGGCAACGTTGCGGTCGCGGCAATCGATTTTGCCGGCCAGAACGGCGGCAAGGCAAACCGCCCCACCCGGCTCCACGACCAGCTTCAATGTTCTGAAGGCGAAGGCCACCGCCGCCCTCACCTCTTCATCACTGACCGCGAGGCCACCAGTGGCCCGGGGCTGATTTATGGCAAAGGTCATTTCTCCAGGCTGCGCCGCCAATAGAGCATCGCACACGGACCCGGTGGCCTGTTTGTTTTTGCGCCGTCTGCCCGACCTGAGCGAGCGCAGATGGTCATCAAAGCCCTTGGGCTCCACCGAATAGATTTCCGTATCCGCGAACAGGCCTTCAAACGCAAGGGACGTGCCGGCCAACAGTCCGCCGCCGCCTGCCGGCACCAAAAGTGCATCGGGCGTAACTCCGCGCGCACCCAGATCCTGAGCGAACTCAAGGCCGGCCGTGCCCTGGCCCGCAATGATGTTGGCATCGTCATAGGGCGGCACGATGACGGCGCCGCGTTTTTCGGCGAGCTCATGGGCGATGGCCTTGCGGTCGCCGGAGGCGCGGTCATATTGCACCACTTCAGCGCCGTAGCCGGCGGTGTTGGAGACTTTGATCTCAGGCGTGTCTTCCGGCATCACGATGACCGCCGGCAGCTCTTTCAGCTTGGCCGCAGCGGCCACCCCTTGAGCATGGTTGCCGGACGAATAGGCCACGACCCCACCCGCTCTGGCGTCCAATCCAAGCTGCGAGATGCGGTTGAAGGCGCCGCGGAACTTGAAGGAGCCGGTGCGTTGCAGGCACTCCGGCTTGATCAGCACCCGGCCGCCCACGAGTTCGTTCAATGCCGGATTTTCAACCACTGGCGTGCGCAGCGCTTTGCCGGCAATGCGCACGGCCGCCATTTGCACGTCCTCAAAGCCCGGCAGGACGTCCGATGAATTGGAATCTGGTGGAGCAGCTGGCGCCATAACCGGTCCTTCTGGTTGAGCTTTGCAAACACACTCTGCCCGCGAACCATGACGATCAGATGGCTGGCGAGGCGGTCGCACCATCTATAGCCCAATGCGGCGGCAGCGACCACGCGCGCTCGCGCGCACGTGTTGAAAACCTTCTAACTCCCCGGGCCCAGCACCTGGCTCACCGGGGCGTGGGCGCTTAGCTCGCGCAGGAGCTTCAGTTTGATGGCGCGGGCAAAGTCGGCGTAGCTGTTGGCTTGCATGACGAAGGCTCCCGGGCCGGCAATGACGTTGCGTTCGAAATAGCTGGCGAGCCTGCCCGTGGGATCCACCGCCAATCCGTTCACCTGAACCCCGGCCCCCCGGGCGACCCCTTGCGCATAGGCTGGCGAGGAGCCGGCATTGTAGCGGTCGTCCGCCGACACATCGATCACCTGCCGGACACCGGCATACTGGTTGGTTTCGATCAGGTTCACCGAGAAGATCACCGCTTCGCCAATGGCTGTGCCCGAGGAACGGGCCTGGTTTGCATTGCGCTTGATCGCATCGGAAAAAGCCAGCGCGCTCGTCTCGTCGTGCACGTTCGTCCAACCCACCACCTGGATCTGCTCAAATCTGGAGCTCCATTCCACATAGGTGACCGCAATGCCGCCGGGCCGCTGTGTTTTGATGGCCGCAATCACGTCCGGGTCGCGGAAGGCCTTCACGTGACCTGACACCTGAAGCTCAAACTCGGCCGGATCCACGCTGGAGGAGGCATCGACCGCGAGCACCAGTTCCAAAGCCACCTTGGTCTCGCTGGCCCGCGCCGGCACAAGCAACACCACAAGCGAGGCCAGGAGTGCTGCCAGAAAGGATTTCATCGTGCTAGAGCCTTTGCTTTCCGATTGCATGACTATAGCGCGCCCGGACCCGGCGCGTGTTGACAATTCAGCGATTGTCGGCAGGCTGCCCTTTCAACCGCAACAACCGCACCTTTGGGCCAGATATGACGCAAGATCCGCATGCCATTGTGAACCTCGCCGCCTACCCGATTTCAGATCCCGCATCACCGCGACGCGCCGAGGCCATTGGCCGGTTCCGCAGCGAACTCGACGAGCGGCAATACTGCGTGCTGCCCGATTTCCTACTGCCCCGCCGGTGCGATGATCTCGTGGCGGAGGTGAGGCAGAGACTGCCCAACGCCTATGCCAACAGCTCGCGGCGCAACTGCTATTTGCAGCGCCAGGGCGACCCTGGCCTGCCGGAGGACCACCCGGCCAACCTGATGTTTGAGGCGGGTTACCGCATGCTGGCCTACGACCTTTTTGAAGACGGCTCCTTGCTCCGCCAGCTTTACACCTGGGAGCCGCTGCGCCGGTTCGTGGCCGATATCGTGGGCAAGGAGGCACTATACCTCAGCGACGACCCCTATCAGCCGGCAAACGTGCTCTGTTACGGCACCGGGGACCGCTCTGCCTGGCATTTTGATTCCACAAGCGCCTTCACCATGACCCTCATGCTGCAGGCCGCCGAAGCCGGCGGCGATTTCAAAATTGCGCCGCACACGCGAAGCGAAGATGGAGGGGACGATGCGGACAAGATGCAAAAGCTGCGCTCGGTGCTAACGGGCGATGAGACCCATGTGGTGACCGTGCCGCGCGAGCCGGGCGCCCTGGTGATCTTCCGGGGCTGCACCTCGGTGCATTGCGTGAGCCCGGTTGAGGGCACCACCGACCGTCTGATGGCGGTGTTCGTCTACGAGGATGAGCCCGGCGTCATCGGTGATCCGGAAGTCAACCGCACGGTCTATGGGCCGCGCACCGTGGCCGCGCAATAGTCCTTGCAGGACGCGTGCGAACCTGATTTGCTCGCCCGCAAAATAAGGAGACAAGCTGATGAGCGATCCTTGCATCATTTGCGTGGCGATAACCGGATCGGTGCCCACCAAGGCGGACAACCCGGCGGTGCCGATCACCATTGCCGAGCAGATTGAATCGACCCACGAGGCTTTTGAGGCAGGCGCCAGCATTGCCCATTGCCACGTGCGCAACGATGATCAGACGACCACATCTGATCCGGACAAGTTTGCCGCCCTCACCGAGGGCCTGCGCAAACATTGCCCCGGCATGATCGTGCAGCTCTCCACCGGCGGGCGCTCGGGCACCGGCCATGAGCGCGGGGGCATGCTGCCGCTGAAGCCCGACATGGCCTCGCTCACCGTGGGGTCGAACAACTTTCCCACGCGGGTCTATGAGAATTCACCGGATCTGGTGGATTGGCTGGCCTCTGAAATGTTGAAATATGGAGTCAAACCGGAGATTGAAGCCTTTGATTTAAGTCATATTTTCCAGTCTGTAAAAATGGCTCAAGACGGCCGGCTTCAAGGCCCCCTCTATATTCAGTTCGTGATGGGCGTGAAGAACGCCATGCCGGTCGACAGGCAGGTGTTCGATTTCTATGTGGAGACGGTCAGGCGCCTTGCGCCGGATGCAAAATGGTGCGGCGCCGGAATTGGCCGCAACCAGATCGTGCTCAACGAGTGGTGCATCTCAAATGGCGGGCATGTGCGCACCGGCCTGGAAGACAATGTGCGGCTCGACAAAGAAACCCTCGCCCCCTCCAACGCGGCGTTGGTGAAGCGGGCAGCGGAGTTGTGCAAGAAATATGAGCGCCCGGTGGCCAGCTGGCAGCAGGCGCGCGAGATCCTGGGCCTTGGCGCGGCGGCTTAGGCTTAAGCTTCCAGCAGCGCTTTGGCCCTGTGCAGCGTGCGTGAGGTTGCCGCCTTCACGTCGTGGGCCATGTAGATGGTGCGGCCCAGCAGGTCGTCCAGGGCAGAACGGCTGCGCCGATAGCTCGGCGGCGTCGTCTCGATACGCCCCAACTTGCCGCAAAAGCCCTTCTTGAACTGGTGCAAGCCAGCCTCGCCGTCGGTGCCGCCCAGATCGTACCAGCGCACGCCAGGCAATCCGCACAGCCATTCGGCAATCCAGCCGTGCATGGCATAGCCGGCTTTCAGGCGCAGGGCCCGGTCATCCGTTGCGCCATAAAGATAGACGGCGCGCTCACCGGCAATGCTGAGCACGGCGCCGGCCGTGGGGCGGCCATCGCAATAGACCATCACGAAGACCGGCTTGAGATCGGGCTGATCGGCCTTCACCAGATCTTCCAAGGTGTGAACTGCGGAGGTGTCGCGAAACTGCTTGCGGTCCAGCATCTGGTCATAGAGCTGCATGAACGCTTCATAGCCTTCCTCGGCCTCGACGAACTTGATCTCCAGGTCGTTCTTGAGCGATTTCTTCAGGTTGTAGCGCCATTTCTGGTCGAGGCTGCTCTTGACCTCCTCATAAGGCACCGAAACATCCACCAGATAGCGGTCCGGATAGCGCAACGACGTGCCTTGAGTGAAGCCCAGTCCTTTCAGCGCCTCCACCTGAGCATCGCCAAACTCCGGGTCTGCATGGGTTTGCACCGACAGGAAGCAGCCGCGCCGCTCCACATATTCGCCGGCGAGCGCCTGAAGCGCGCCGCGCAGATGGGTCACATCCGGCGTTTTGCCCTTTTGGCGCCACAGCGGGCCCCATTTCAGGATGGCAAGGCCCCGTTCGGTGCCGGGAATGGCAAAGACAACGACAACCGCAACGGCAATCAGTTCATCGGCCCGCTCCACAACGACACGCTCGGTGCGCGAGGCGCCCCAACGGCTTTCCACATAACGGCTGGTTTGCTCGCTGATCACATCCTCAAAGGTGACGGCCGCCTGGTCGAATTGCGGGCTGTCCACATAGCGCGCGGTGCAGGCGACGTTCGTGGCCTCGCCAGCCTTTGCTTTGCGCGCGTCTTCAGGGCTCAAGATACCGGAAACCGCGGTGTTCTTGTTGTAATGCTGCAGCGCGATGACATTGTTCATTGGCTAAGCCTCCGACCCGTGTTTGGCTTGTCTTGTCCCATCCCGAGCCGCAATGGGAAGGTCGCAAGCGCTAATCCGATCAGCATTCAAAAGTCATGCCAAGGGGCTGCGGCCGGAAACAGGTTCACGGTGCCGGAGGGCGCAAAAACCGTGCCGGAGAGGTTAAGATCAGAAGATTTCAGGCACGAACGACTGATCTGTGATGGGCGGGCGCATATAGCCCACATCGCTCTGACGAGGGGGCAGCTCGATGGGATCGGGCGTCAGGTCGTCATAAGGGATCATCGACAACAGATGGCTGATGCAATTGAGCCGGGCGCGCTTCTTCACGTCCGCGTTCACCACATACCATGGGGCCTGTTTGATGTCGGTGTAGAGGAACATCTCATCCTTGGCCTTGGAGTACATGAACCATTTGGAGCGGCTCTCCAGGTCCATGGGCGAAAGTTTCCAGCGCCTCACCGGGTCGGTGATGCGCTTTTGGAAGCGGCGTTCCTGCTCTTCATCGCTGACCGAAAACCAATATTTGATCAGAATGATGCCGGAGCGCACCAGCATGCGCTCAAACTCCGGGCAACTGCGCATGAACTCGGCATACTCTTCATCGGTGCAAAAGCCCATGACCCGCTCCACGCCGGCCCGGTTGTACCAGCTGCGGTCAAGCAGAACCATTTCGCCGGCCGCCGGCAGATGGGCCACATAGCGCTGGAAGTACCACTGGGTCTTTTCCCGCTCGCTTGGAGCCGGCAGGGCCACAACGCGGCAGATGCGCGGGCTTAGGCTTTCCGTGATGCGCTTGATGACGCCGCCCTTGCCGGCCGCATCGCGGCCCTCAAACACCACGACCACCCTAAGGCCTTGCGCCTTGATCCATTCCTGCAGTTTCACCAGTTCAATTTGCAGCTGGGCCAGTTCTTTTTCATAGATTTCGGTCTTGATCTTTTTGGGCTTTGACGTCGTCGCGGAAGCCCCGTTTCCAGCATTTGTGCCAGTGGGCGCTTTAGCCTTTGCGACCTTCGCCTTGCCGTTAGAGTTTCCTTGGTTTGCCATGAGAACTCTCCCCATCTTCAGAACACGTGGCGCAAGTTTAACACATTTGTGACAGTTTCTTGCTGCGTCAAACTGGAATGCGCAGATTAGCCTTTAGTCCACCTAGTTCGCTGTCCGACAATATCAGCTCGCCACCATGGCTGCGCGCAATGTCGAGCGCGATGGTCAGGCCCAGGCCTGAGCCCGTATCGTCCTGGTTTCGGGCATCGTCGAGGCGCACAAAGGGGCGCAAAACCTCTTCGCGGTCCTCCTCGGCAATGCCCGGGCCGTCATCTTCCACAATGATGGCCAGCTCATTACCCACAAACTTGGCCGTAATCCTCACCGTCTGCCCGTGCCGTCCGGCATTGTTCACCAGGTTGGAGACGCAACGCTTCAGGGCATTGGCCTTGACCTTGACCTCCAGACCGTCCGCTATGGTGAACTGGGTGTTGCGTCCTTCGCGCTCCAGGCGGGTTTGCATCTGCTGCAGCAAGGCCGCCACATCGGTGATTTCAGCCTGCTCGCCGCCATCGCCGCGTACGAAGTTCATGTAGCCCTCAAGCATGCTCTGCATCTCCTGGACGTCATGCTTGAGCTCGTTGACCTGATCTGTTTCCTCCAGAAAGGCCAGTTGCAGGCGGAAGCGGGTGAGGATCGTGCGCAAGTCATGGCTGACACCGGCCAGCATCGCCGTGCGTTGGTCCACATGGCGCTGAATGCGGTCCTTCATGCCGATCACCGCCCGGGCCGCGCTTTGCACCTCAACGGCCCCGCGGGGGTGGAAGTCGGGCACGTCATGGCCCTTACCGAAACTCTGTGCGGCTTCTGCCAATTGCTTGATCGGCCATATCTGGTTGCGCAGAAACACAATGGCCACCGCGAGCAAAACCAGAGAAGAGCCCACCATCCACAAAATGAAGATGTAGGAGTTGGAGGCATAGGCCCGGCTCTGGTCGGTCACCACACGGAACACCGTGTCCGTGCCCACCTGGATGCGGATGTCGACAAAGCCCGACTTGCCCAGCACATCCAGCCAGAACGGCCGCCCCACCCGCTTGCGGATCTGCTTTGAGAGCTTCAGGTCCAGAAGCGAGAACAAGGGCTTGACGGCAGGAGGCGGCAAAGCATCACCGACGCGGATCTCAAGACCCAACGCCAACCTGTCTTTTGCCATGTTTTCAAGCAGATCCCGGCTCTCCTTGGTGGGTGGCATGGTCTCATACAACTCCACCAGGAAACTGATTTCGCGCGCCACGGCCTTCGACAGGCGGGTTGAGATATTGTCCCAATGGCGCTCCATGAAGACGAACGCCATAATGGCCTGCAAGAGCACGATGGGCGCGATGATGATGATCAGCGAGCGCGGATAGAGGCCCCCCGGCAAATGCCGCTCCAAAAAGCGGTTGAAATGCCAGTACAAGGTCTGCTTTTCCGCCGTCACGTCCTTGTTTGCAATGTCCACCATGGTCATCCAAGCATCCCGGGGTGTCACCCTAGTCAGTGTACAAGATGTAGCCCGCCCCGCGCACGGTTTGCAAATAAACAGGTGCTGAGGGATCAGGCTCGATCTTTCGGCGCAGACGGTTAATCTGAACATCCACGGCCCGTGCGCTCTCATCGGCGCCGTTCTGCGAGAGCTCGGCGCGGGAAATCGGCTCTCCGGGCCGCACCGCGAACAGGCGCAGCAATTCCTGTTCGCGCGTGGTCAGGCGCACATTTTCCGAACCGCGCCGCAGCTCGCCCCGCTCCACATGAAACACCAGATCGGCCAGCTTGATTTCATTCGGCACCTGAGTTGGAACGCTCGCGCGCTTGAGGATGGAGTTGATGCGCAGCACCAACTCGCGCGGTTCGAACGGCTTCACCAGATAGTCATCACCGCCGCTTTCAAAGCCATCGATCCGGTGTTCCGGGTCGGCCAGCGCAGAGAGGATCAGTATGGGCACATCACCGCTCTCGCGGATGCTCTTGGCAAGCTCAAGGCCGCTCTCACCCGGCATCATCACATCGAGCACCAACAGATCAAACGCCAGACCGCCAAGCTGCTCGCGTGCCTGCTTGGCATCGCCTGCAGTGGAGACCCGGAAGCCTTGGGTCACAAGGAAATCCTTGATGAGATCGCGAATGCGCCGGTCGTCGTCAACCACCAGGATGTGCGGGGCGTCGTCTGTTACAGGTTTGCGGCTCATGGATCTTCGCTCCGGCGGCCTCTCGCCCTTCGATTCTGCCTAATCTAGCACAGGCGCGGCCAGGTTGCGCGAAATTCGCGCCTCCACCTGCTTGCGGTCCTCCGGGTTCACCAGATGCAAAAGCACATCGCGGTAGGCCCCGGTGGAGCCAGGTCCGGAAGCCTCCAGGGCGGCGGAGAAACGCTCAATCTGCGGGCCCACCAGCTTCGCACGCAGGCCTTCGCCCTTTTCGGTCAAATAAAGCAGCCTGTGGCGGCGGTCGCTGTTGCCTTCGCGCTGCTCCACATGGCCGCTTTCGATCAGATCTTTGAGCACCCGGCCGAGGCTCTGCTTGGTGATGCGCAGAATGTCCAAGAGCTCGGCCACGCGGATGCCCGGGTTGCGCCCCACGAAATGAACGATCCGGTGATGGGCGCGGCCGAAGCCGTAATCGCGCAGGATTTCATCCGGATCAGAAACGAAATCCCTGTAGGCGAAGAACAAGAGCTCTATCAGCTCGATGATCTCCTGCTCGCGTGATGTCATCATGCACGTTCCCTGTTGGCACTACCCTGGCCACAATAAACCCATCACAAAAATATGTCAGTATTGTTGACATATTTTTTTCTCTTGATACAGTCCGCCGTCGCTTTTTTCGCAACGGTTTATGGCAATTCAGGAGTTCTCGCTATGCCCGCACCGTCCTTTGACACTATGGAAGGCCAGATCTGGCTCAATGGAGAGTTTGTTGAGTGGGAGAACGCCAAGGTGCATGTGCTGACCCACGGCCTGCACTATGCCAGCGCGGTGTTTGAGGGCGAGCGTGCCTATGGCGGCAGAATCTTCAAGCTGAACGAACATACCGAGCGCCTGTTTGAATCGGCCCGGCTGCTGGATTTCGAAATTCCCTACACGGTCGACGAAATCAACCAGGCCTGCATCGACACCTTGGAACGGCAGGGCTTTCAGGACGCCTATGTGCGCCCGATCGCCTGGCGCGGTTCGGAGATGATGGGGGTTTCGGCCCAGGCCAACAAGATCAACGTGTCGGTCGCAGTCTGGGAATGGCCCAGCTATTTTGATCCCGAACAGCGCCTCAAAGGCATCAGGTTGGATCTGGCGGAATATCGCCGGCCTGATCCCCAGACCGCGCCTTGCAAGTCAAAGGCGGCCGGCCTCTACATGATCTGCACCCTCTCCAAGCATGCAGCCGAACGCAAAGGCTATGCCGATGCCATGATGCTGGATTGGCGTGGCCAGGTGGCTGAAGCCACGGGCGCAAACGTTTTCTTCGTCAAGGATGGCGAACTGCACACCCCAACACCGGATTGCTTCTTGGACGGCATCACGCGCCGCACCGTGATTGGGCTGGCCCGGGACCGGCAGATCAAGGTGAACGAGCGGGCCATCATGCCGGCGGAGCTTGAAGGTTTTGAACAGTGCTTCATCACCGGCACGGCAGCTGAAGTGACGCCGGTATCGGAAATCGGTCCCTACAGTTTCGAGGTGGGCGACATCACGCGCAGCCTGATGGACGACTACATGACCGAGGTTCAGCCCAAGGCATCCTGAGGCCAAAGCCTCCCCTCTTGTATCGAACAGAAAGGGCGGCCCATTTGAGGGGCCGCCCTCTTTTATCTCCAGCCTGATCAACTCTACGGCAATGCGCGATTGACCGTGAATTGAAGATCCGGATTGTCGTTCTTGCGGACCTGCCAACAGCGGTTGCTGGCCGGCACATCTGCAGGCCACTTCACACACACTTCGGTGTAGGCAGGGTTCCACGTCACATCATGGGTCCAGTAGATATTTGAGTTGATGTTGATGACGGCCTGGGTGCGGTAGACTTTGAGCATGCCGACCGGGCTTGCGGAGGACCGGGGGATCCACGTCCGGCCGTTGCGCCCGTCGCCATGGTGCCCGGCTGTGCCAAATACCGTGCTGCGAATGTCTTCGCCGTAGCCGTCTTCATCAGCCGCGGCCGGCGCTACGCCAAATGAAAACAAGCAAGCGTTGAAAGTCCCAGCCCAAAAACTAAGTGATACAGTTTCATCATGCACTCCTTTTCAAGATTACATTTCCACCATCTCACCCACTAGCAAGTTATATTGCGCTACCAATCTATACTTGTCAAATATTTCAATCTATATTTGATAGTGTGGCCGGAAAAATTACTTCCAGGCAAAGGCCGGCTGATCGAAATGGGCCACGCGGGTTGAAAGACCGCGCAAGGCCACCTCCCGGAACTGGTAGAAGATTGCCGCCGTCGGCGCATAGACCGTGTGGCCCAGCGTATCGATGTGGGCGCACAGTACCGGATGTTCACCCTCTTCTGAGGGAATGAGCCGCGGCACGGCTTCTGCGTTTATGTCCGAGAGCGGAATGCGGAACGCCGCTTCCACCTCGCCCGGATCAGGCGACAGGGTCTCGCACGCTCCGCCCCACATGACGATCGGGGTGATGCGGAAACCGGAGCGGGTCGCGTAATCGTCCAGCACGCCGATCACCTGTGCGGGCCCGAGATCCACACCCAGCTCTTCATGAAGCTCACGCAGCGCAGCCTGCTCGGTGGTTTCGCCTGCATCCAGGCGCCCGCCCGGTAGCGCATACTGGGCGCTGTGGCGGTTCATGCGCACCGGCCGCAAGGTCAAGAGAAAGCAGGCCTCATCGCTGCTCTCGCTCTTTACGATCACAATGGCCACGGCCGCCAGGCGCAAGTCGCCCGGCTCCATCGCAACGCGCTCGAACTGTGTCAGGTTGTTAACGATCCGCCCGCGCAACACTTCGCCAAACTGAAATTCCACGGCCCTGCCCTTCCGTTACGCGCCTGTTCTATAGGATCCGGTTTCCTTGCAGCAAATTCGATTGAAAATGAAGTCCCGTTTGTGGGAAACAGAAGATGTTTCGTGGAGTGAATTTCTTGGCCAACCGTCTGAACCGGGTCGTCTCGGACCTCTCAACCCCGCCTATCCCCGAAGTTCAAGGGTGGTCGGCAGCCTATGGCGGCGGCTATGGCCCGCTGATCCAGCTTTCCCAGGCCGTGCCGGGCTACGCACCGCATGAAGACCTCCTGCGCTGGACGGCGGAGGCGGCGCTCGATAGCGAGGCGGCAGGTTACGGGCTGATTGAAGGCGAGCCGGAGCTGCTTGCCGAATACGCTGCCCATGTGTCAGCGCTCTATGGCGGCCAGATTGCACCTGAAGAGGTGCAGATCACCGCCGGGTGCAATCAGGCGTTCTATGTGGCGATGATGACCATTGCCGGCCGCGGAAATGAGGTGGTGCTCACCAACCCCAACTTCTTCAACCATGAGGCCACGCTGCGTCTGCTCGGGCTTCGCGTGCGCACGGTGGAATGTTCCGCACAGAACGGTTTTCTGCCGCAGCCGCAAGACGTTGAGAAGGCGATCGGAGCGCGCACTGCCGCCGTGGTGCTGTGCAGCCCGAACAATCCGACCGGCGCGGTTTATCCGCCCGAACTGCTCAAAGAGATCTACCAGGTTTGCGCCAGATCCTCCGCCTGGCTGGTGGTGGATGAAACCTACCGCGATTTCCTGGCTCCAGGCGCCGGCGCGCCGCACGGCCTTTTCAGCGAGCCGGGCCGCCAGGACACATTCATTCAGCTCTACAGTTTCTCCAAATCCTTCTGCATTCCGGGCCACCGTGTGGGCGGGCTGATCGCATCGCCTGAACTGGTAATGCAAACCGTCAAGGTGATGGACAACCTACAGATTTGCGCGCCCCGGCCGGCGCAGATCGCGGTGGCCAAGGCGCTGCCGGCGCTGGCCGGCTGGCGCGCTGCCAATGCGGCGGAAATGCAAAAGCGCAACCAGGCGTTCCAGGATGTTCTGGCCGGCCTGCCGCGCTGGAAGCTGCGGGCCATCGGCGCCTATTTCGCCTATGTGGAGCACCCCTATGCCGGCGTCTCATCGCGCGAGGTGGCCAAGGAACTGGCCGAGGTGAAGGGCATCGTCACCCTGCCCGGCAGCTATTTCGGCAGCGGACAGGAACGATATTTGCGCTTTGCATTTGCCAACGCCGATGTTGAGACGATAGGCTTTTTGGGAGAACGGCTTTGAGCGGTGGCGGGACGTATGATGTTGGCGAGGAAATGTGTCAGGGGGGCTCTGTTGGCCGGCGCGGCCGTGCTTGGAGCGTGTGCGGGCAACGAGCCGGTGTTGGATTCAGGCTCAGGTTCGGCGAGCAGCGACAGCAGCCTTGCCGCGGCTCTCAATGAGGGCCCGTCCGGTGTGATCACCAAGGTGGGCGCCGTGAAGGTGACCCCGGCTCTGAACGGCGTGGTCCAGTTTCGCGGCTCAGCCAGCAAGGCCTTCACCTATGACCATCTGCAGTCGGTGCTCTATTGCCGGGCCTGGCAACATGCCCAGGCAAACGGCTTTTCCGGGGGCTATCCGTTGCGCTTTCACAAGCTGGAAGGCGCGAACGCGGACTCTGCCCTGGTGGCCATCGCCTCGATCCAAATGTTCGAAGGCTCCAACACCTCAGGCAAAAGCAGCTTGAACCAGGCCTGGTGCGCGAAAGTGCCCAAGGCGGCCAAGTAAGACAATCATGGGCCGCTATTTTGAGGCATTCTCCCTGGGTGAAACGTTCGAGACCTATGGGCGCACCATCACCGAAACGGATCTTGTGAACTTTGCCGGCATGACCGGCGACAACAATCCGCTGCACATGGATGAAGAGTTCGCCGCTGCCTCGCCGTTCGGCGGGCGCATCGCCCATGGGCCGCTTTTTGTGGGCCTGACCTTCGGCCTGCTCAGCCAGTTCGACCTGCTGGAGCGCACGGTTCTGGCTTTGCGCCGGGTGAGCTGGCAGTTCGATGGCCCGGTGCGCCCGGGCGATACGGTGCGGGTGAAGGCGGTGGTCACGGCGCTGAAAGAAAACCCCGGCAAGCCCGACCGGGGCAATCTGACCATGGAGGTTGAGGTGCTGAACCAGCGTGATGAGGTGGTTCAGACCGGTGAATTCACCGCGGTGATGGCGCGCCGGCCGGGGCAACCGAGTTAAGCAGACCATCAACCGCCTGACGCGCCAGGGAAGAATCGCCCTCCGCCCGGTTGATGACAGCCAGACCACGGGTCATGGAAACCAGAAGCGCCGCAAGCGCAGCGCAATTCGTGTCCGCTGCCAGTTCACCATCGCTCACGGCCTGCACGCAGCGCGCTTCAAACGCATCCTGCATGGTTTGCAGATTTGCGCAGATGAGGTTTGCGGTCTTGCCGTCCGATTGACCCAGCTCCATGGCCGCCATTGTGGCAAGGCACCCCGGCGGCGCGCCCGGATCGTCGAACCGGCTGACCAACCGGTCGAAGAAGCCGGTGATGGCGGCGCGGAATTCCGGTTTCTTCAATTCCCAGATAAGCGGCTTTGCAACACGCTCCGAATAGCGCTCCAGGCACCGCACGAAGAGCCCCTCTTTGCTTTCAAAGGTATTGTAGATGCTCGACTTGTTGAGCCCGGTTGCCGCCTCCAGGTCGCACATGGACGTGGCCTCATAGCCCTTGGCCCAAAAGGCCTGCATGGCCGCCTCCAGGGCTTCATCTTCGTTGAATTGTCTGCGGCCACTCATGACGTTCGCGCACTCTTGTTTCTGAAAATCGCAGAATCATCTTGCCATCTTGAACCGATTGGTGCAAGTATGTTGAACCGATCAGTTCAAAATAACATATCCCAGCCACGCAACCGAGGTCCAGATGATCAAGCTCTATTTCCACCACACGCCGAACCCCATGAAGATTGCGCTCTATCTGGAGGAGACCGGCCTGCCCTATGAGGTGATCCCTGTGGACACCTACAAGGGCGAGCAGCACACCGAAGAGTTCCGCAAGATCAATCCGAACGGCAAGACGCCGGCGATTGAACACAATGGCGAGAGGGTGTTCGATTCAAACGCCATCCTGGTTTATCTTTCCGAGAAGACGGGCAAGCTCGCCGGCAAGCTTGAAGATCGGGCCGAGCTTCTCTCCTGGATCATGTTCATCGCCACCGGCATCGGCCCCTATTCCGGCCAGGCGGTGCATTTCAAGCATGTGGCGCCGGAGCGGCCGGACTATGCGGTGAACCGATACCACCGCGAGGCCTTGCGCCACTATGAGGTATTGGACCGGCACTTGGCCGGCCGCGGCTACATCGTGGGCGATGAGCTGACCATTGCCGACATCTCAGCCTGGGGCTGGATCGACCGGGCGCCTCTGGTGATCGGTGACAATGCCCTGGATCAATTTCCCAACCTAAAGCGTTGGTTTGACGCCATTAATGCCCGCCCCGCCGTGGCACGCGCCCGCGACGTGGGCAAGGATGTGGCGTTCAAGAAAGAACGCGATGAGGAGGCCATGCGTGCGCTCTTCCCGCAAAACTATGCCGCCGCCTAACCCCCCACCCCCAAAAAGGACCAACCCAAATGATAGATCTCTACTACTGGCCGACCCCCAACGGTCATAAGATCACGATATTCTTAGAGGAGCTTGGCATCGACTATAAGATCTTCCCCGTGGACATCAGCGCGGGCGATCAGTTCAAGCCTGAGTTCCTTGAATTCTCCCCGAACAACCGCATGCCGGCCATTATCGACCACGCACCGGCCGATGGCGGAGAACCGGTCACGGTGTTTGAGTCAGGAGCGATCCTCCTCTATCTCGCCGAGAAGCACGGCCGGTTCCTTCCCGAGGACGTGCGCGGGCGCAAAACCGTCACCGAGTGGCTGATGTGGCAAATGGGCGGGCTTGGCCCCATGGCCGGGCAGAACCACCATTTCGGCCAGTATGCGCCGGAGAAGCTGCCCTACGCCATTGACCGTTACGTGAACGAGACAAACCGGCTCTATGGGGTGCTCGACAGACGTCTGGCAGACCGCGACTTTGTTGCGGGCGACTATACCATCGCCGACATGGCGATCTATCCGTGGATCGTGCCCCACGAGCGCCAGCAGCAGGACCTGGACAGCTTCCCCAATCTGAAACGCTGGTTCCAGGCCATCCAGGCCCGGCAAGCCGTGGTGTCCGCCTATGCCAAGGGCGAGCCGTGGAGCAGTCAGCCCGCGGTGACCGAGGAGGGCAAGAAGCTGCTCTTCGGTCAGAACTCCGCTTCACTCGGCACCGCTGCCGAGTAAATCACACGCTGCCGGTATGAGGGGGCCTAATGGCCCCCTGCCGGCTCACTCTGCGGCTTGCATAAAGAGCGGCGCGTTCCTTGCCGGCTCGCTTTCCAGCTTGAGCACTTCGGCTTTCTGCGCCTCGACGGCCTTGGGCTTGTTCAACAAGGCGAAGGCCGGTGGCACGAAGTAGAACGATACCACGGTTGAGAGCAGAACCCCGCCGGCAATGGCCATGGCGAAGGGCGGCCAGAAGCCGCCACCGGCCAGGATCAACGGAAGGAAACCCCCGAACGTGGTGATGGTGGTGGAGACAATGTGCCGGCTCTGCGCGGCCACGGTCTCGACAATCGCCACACGGCTCCCCGCCGCGGCCGCCACATTCTTCTGCAAGGCGGTGAGAATGATGATGGCCGCATTGATCGACACCCCGATGGAGCCGATCACGCCGATGATCGCCATCACCCCAAGCGGATATTGGAACACCGCCAGCACCAGCAAGCTCAACCCCATGGCCAGAACGGACACCACGGCGGTGACCAGCGACAGGCGGAACGAATTGAAAGTGAGCACAATGGTGGCCACGGTGAGCGCGATCACAATGCCGGCCACCGCCAGAAGGTCGCGCAGCACATCGTTGCGGGCGTCTGAATCGCCGCCCACCTCAAAGCGATAGCCGGCCGGCAGCTCAAGGCCGGCCCTCGACACTGCCGCTTGCACCTTCTTCAACGCCTCCTCAGGCAATACAGAGCGGTGAGTGTAGCCTTGCACCGTGTTGATGCGTTCGCCATCGCGCCGAAAAATCGGGCTTTCAGCCGGCACCACGCGAATGCGTCCAATGGCGCTGAGCGGCACGCCGGGATAGCTGCCGGCTGCCATTTGGCTGGCCGCATCGTTGCGCACCACATCCATGGAGCGCAGCACATCGATGCTGCTGCGCCCGGCTTCGCCCACACGCAGGCGAACCGGCAATTCCTCGCTCGCCTCCACCAGCGAGCCGCCAACGGCCCCTTCCAGGCCGGTCTCCAACTGGCGGGCAATGTTGCTCAGGTTCAGGCCGGCGAGCCGGGCCTTTTCCTCATCGATATCGAGGGAAACCTTCGCCTCGCCGCCGGTAAGTTGGGTCTTGGCCTGAATGATGTCGGGCACCGAAACCATGACCGCGCGCAACTCATCCCCAAGCCGCCGCAGCACCTCAACATCAGGCCCCACCACCCTTATCTCCACGGGCGCGTTCACGGGCGGGCCCTGCACCAAGCCGCGGACGGTGACCCGGGCTGCGGGCATCTTGGCATCGAAGGTGCGCTGCAAGGTGGGCAGAATGCGTTCGGTGGCAGCGGGAGATGACGTGGTGACGAGCGCCTCGGCAAAGCTCGCCTCGCCATCCTGGACGGCTTGCATATTGTAGTAGAACGCCGGCGCGCTTTCGCCGATGACCCAGTGCACATGGCGCACGTCTTCATGGGCACGGATCAATTTCTCAGCCCTCTCCACGCTCTGCCGGGTGCGTCCGATGGCGGTGCCGCCGGGCAGTTTGACCTGAACATAGAACTGGTCGCGGTCCACGCCCGGGAAGAACTGAGCCTTCAGCGTGGGCATGGCGGCAAAGCCGATCACCGGCAGCACCAGGGCGCCGAGGATGGCGAGTTTCGGAAAGTCCACTGCCAGCTTTAGAGACGAGGAGAACCAGCGGCCCAGGCGCTCAGAGCGCATATCGGTGCTGAGCACCCCTGCCCTGGCGTTGCCGGCCCCTGCGGTGAGGAACCAGCCGCTCAATGCCGGCGTGATGGTGAGCGCCAGGATCAGCGAGGAGAACAGCATGATGATCACCGACACTGCGATGGCGCCGATGAAATCGCCCGGCGGTCCGGGCAGAATGGCCATGGGCACGAAGGCCAGCGCGGTGGTCACGGTGGAGGCCAGCAACGGCACGGCCAGGCGTTTGACCGCGTCGCGCACGGCCTGCGCGCGGCTGGCATCCTTCTCCAGCTTCTTCCTGATTTCGTCGGTCATGACGATGCCCGCGTCCACCAACAGGCCTAGGGCCACGATCAGACCCGTGATCGACATTTGGTGGATGGGAATGCCCACCACTTGCAGGCCGGCGAGCGACATTAAGCTGGCGAGAGGCAGAATGGCGGCCACGATCAGCGCGGCACGCCAACCGAGGGTGAGGAACAGCACCGCCACCACAAGACCGACGCCGATTGCCAGATTTGTCAGTACCTCTTCCAGCCGGTCGGACGTGTAGCGGCTCTGGTCGAACACCATCTTGTGGACCACACCACCAGGCAGCTCTGCCTCGAACTTGGCTTGAATGGCCTTGGCCTGCTGCATCCACAGATCAACCCGAATGTTGTCCTCGATCTTGGCGGCGATGAGGATGGCTGGAATGCCGTTGGTGTAGGCAAGGCTGGTGGCCGGCTCCCGCACGCTGCGGGTGACGCGCGCCACATCGGAGACACGGACGATCGCTCCGGTGCTCGCACCATTGATGGGAATGTTGCGAATGCGCTGCAGGCTTTTGATCTCACCCTTGGTCTCAATCAGAATGTTTTGGCCCTCGCCGCGGATCTGCCCGGAGCGGATCTTGGTGTCGGCCCCGGCAATGGCCGCTGAGACCTGGGCCGGGGTGAGCCCCATGGAGGTGAGTTTGCGCGCATCGATGTCCACCAAAATCTCTTCGCTGCGTGCGCCATAAACCTCAACGATCTTGGTGCCGGAAAGCTCGCGCAACTGGTCTTGCAGCAGCTCCGCATAGCGCTTCAGCACTGCGGGGCTCACCTCAACGCCAGGGCGCGCGTGGACCGCGCTGATGGCGGAGAAGGCGCCGATCCTGTCATCGTCGAAGCTGGGCTCGGCCACCCCTTGCGGGAAGTTGCGGGCGGCATCGGAAAGCGCGTCGCGCACCTCCGACCAGGTTTGCTCGATCTCCGCCTTGCTCAGCTTCCAGCCGAGCTCGACCTGCACCACCGAGATGCCGGTGCGCGAGGTGGAATCAATTTGCTTGATCTGCGGGATCTGCTTCAGTTCATCTTCGATCTTCTCCGTCACCAACGCTTCCACCCGCGCCGGGTCGGCGCCCGGATAGGCGGTCAGCACGGTTGCGAAAATCTTGGATATGCCGGGATCTTCCTGGCGGCCCACCGTGGAGAGCGCGGAGAGCCCGGCAGCCAAGATCATGAAGATCGCAAGGGCGACGATGCGCTTGTTGCGGAAGAACAGGGTTTCCATGGCACTCAGCCCTTGCCGGCCAGGGCAACCTGTTGCCCGGGGGTTACGCGGTTTGTGCCTTCCAGCAACAGGTGCGCACCTTCCCCAAAGGTCCCGCGGACAAAGGCGCGGTCTGCCTCAATATGGAGGATCTCGGCCGCCTCGCGCTCGACCACCAACTCGCCATCCTTGTTGATGACCGTGAGGACCGACCACAAACCCTTGCGCCCCTCGGTGAGGGCGCTGAGCGGCAGCCAGGTTCCGCGGGCAGCGACGGAGCGCGGCAATACAAGCTCGATGATCTCGCCGAACGGCAACGCCTCGCCTGTCTTCACCGCGAACAGAACCGAGACCGTGCGGGTGCGCGGATCAAGGTCAGGCCGCTTGGCGATGATCGTGCCGGGCACGTCACGTCCGCCGGCGTTGAAACGATAGGTCTGACCGGCTTTCAATGTGGCTACAGCTTCGGCCGACACGCCAATGCGCACTTGGCGCTCTGCGGTCTCCAGCAGCTCTACAATGTTGGCGCCGACGGCGACCACGGCCCCCTCATCCATTGTGCGGCTTGCGATGGTGCCGCCGAAAGGCGCGCGCAAAACGGATTTTGCGATGTCCACATCCAGCGAGGCGATGCTGGCGTCAATCCGGCCGAGGGAAGCGTTGATTTCCTGAAGGCTGAAGCGGGCTTCGTCATAATTCTGGGCCGAACGCCAGCCTTGCGTGTTGAGCTCCTTTTGGCGCTTCAACGTCGCCGCTGCCAGCGCGCGGCGGGCCTGGAGCTCGGCGATCTGCGCCTTCAAGGTTTGCCGTTCGGCTTGCAGCTTTGCGGTGTCGAGTTCGGCCACCACGGCACCCTTGGCAATCCGGTCGCCCTCCTCCACCAGCACTTTGCGCACCAGGCCGGCCCGTTCAAACGACAATTGGGTTTGGCGGGCAGGTTCCAGCCGGCCGGCGAACCGTTCGGTGATCTGATAGCTGTCGGCAAGCGTCAAGGCCGTGGTGTGGACACTCACCGGAGGATTGGCTTGAGGGGGCACTTCGGCATTGGCACGCATATGCAAGGCCGCCGTTCCGGCCACCATCAGCCCGACAAATGTGAGGGCCGTTGCCCCCATCAATACCCAGCGCAACCCCCGGCCTTCCGGCTTTGAGTTGTTGTCCGAATCTTCGCGCTTGGCCATTTTCGCGTTCCTCAGTGGTGTTCGCATCTTGCATGTTAGCCTCGCTAACATATGTTAGAAGCACTAACATTGCAAGGGAAAGTTAACTGCGCTAACATTACTGTTACGGGTGCTTTGGGATTTCAGATGACAATGACAACCGCCACCGCCCAAGAAAACACGAGCTTGAAGGCCAAGTATCATCATGGCGATTTGCGCCAGGCGCTCATTGCTGCGTCCTATGATCTGGTGAACGACAAGGGCGCTGATGCCTTCTCGCTGGCCGATGCCTGCCGGCTCGCCAAGGTGTCAACCGCTGCGCCCTATCGCCATTTCAAGGACCGGGACGAAATTCTGGCCGAAGTGACTGCCCGCGGCTTTGAAGCCATGACGGCGCGTGCTGTTGAGGCGGTCGAGGCTGCAGGCGAAGGTACCCTGGAGGCGATTACCGCCATGGGCCATGCATACGTGGCGTTTGCGCTTTCAGATGGCGGAGTGTTCCGGCTGATGTTTGGCGGCGCGCCGGCGCTGCAGGATTCAGAGCCGGTGATCGAGCTCGGCAATAACTGCTTCGGATACCTCATCCAGCAGATCACGGCCTACTGCAAGAACCACGGTTTGGAGCAGGATGCCGATGCGGTTGCGGTGAAGATGTGGACCTTCGTGCACGGCGCCTCCGCGCTGTTGATGGACGACAAATATGAGAAGGTTACGCCGGATCTGGATGTGAACCGCATGATCGCCGAGGCCGTGCCCATGCTGCTGGGCTTGCCGGCAAAGGCCTGAGGCCCCTCCCCTTAGAAGCGCAGCAGACGCAGCCAACGGGCGATGTCCAACAAGCTCATCAAGGCCGCTGCCACATAGGTGAAGGCGGCCGCCTTCAAGATTTTGCGTGCGGCGGGAAGATCGCTCTCATCGATGAATTTGCCTTTTTCCAGGATCGGCAGGGCGCGTTTGAAACTGGCGTCGAACTCCACAGGCAAGGTCACCGCGTGGGCCACCGCGCTGGTGCCGATCAGGGCCAGGCCGGCGGCCAGTTCCAGCACGATGATGGAGGGCGCGCGCGTCAGCACGGCGATAAAGGGTGTGGCCAGCAGCACCACGCTGCCCACCCGCTGGATCGTGTGCACGGCGCCGGCCATCCGGGTGCGCAGTTTTAAGGGGCGGTAGCCCTGGCTGTCCTGCAGGGCATGGGCCACCTCGTGGGTGGCGACGGCCACGGCGGTCAATGAACGCCCATCATGATTGGCAGCGCTGAGGCGAACGGCCTTGTCTCTCGGGTCGTAATGGTCGCCTTCCTGGCTGATCTCGTCGGTCACGTCGTCGAGCCCGGCGGTTTGCAGCAGGTGCTCAGCCAACTCAGCCCCGGTGCCTGGAAAATCGGGGCGGTCGTAATTGTGCTGCTCCATCACGTGTTTCACCCACATGCCGGGTAGAAACACGATGCCAAAGACGATGACGGCAAGAATGGCGTAGATCATCCGTTACATGTAGGGCGCTGAGGCCTCATGTCCATGGGCACGCCCTCACGTTTCAAAGTCAGGAAGTCGATGAAGAGGCGCAGCAGTTCCAGGCGCCGGTTCTGTTCAGGATAGTAGAGGTAGAACGGCGGCAGGTCGCGCGCATAGGGTTCCAGAAGCGCTTCCAACGCACCGCTTTTGAGGTCCGGCTCAATAAGCTTTCTCAAGGCCCAGCCGATGCCGTGGCCATCGCGCACGGCCTGAAGGACCGAATGCATGTTGTCGAAGATCAGCGTGGTGGGCGGATCGATGGTCTTGGGCTGGCCGTCTTCCACAAACTGCCAGTCTCCGACCCGCTTGGCGGTGATGAATTTGTGGCGGATGCATTTGTGGTGCAAAAGGTCGCGCGGATGCTGCGGGCGGCCGAACCGGTCCAGATAGGCGGGCGCCGCCATGTAGCAGGGTTCAAGCGGGCCCGTCAGGCGCACGGCCACCATGTCCGTGGTGAGCCGGTCTCCGGTGCGGATGCCGGCGTGAAAGCCCTCTTTGACGATGTCCACCAGTTGTTCGTTGATGGAAAGATCAAGGCAGACTTCGGGATAGCGCTCGCGAAACTCGGCCAGAACCGGGGCAATCACCAGCATGTAGGCGCCCCTGGGCAGGGTCAGGCGCAAAGTGCCGGTGGTCGACTTGCCGATGGCTCTGGAGCCCTCAATGGCATCGATGATCTCCTCAAACGCCGGGGCGGCGCCGCTGACGAGAGCATGCCCGGCATCGGTCAGTTCGATGGATCGGGTGGTGCGCACGAGAAGGTCGACGCCCATCTTCTGCTCAAGGGATTTCAGCTGATGGCTGACCGTGGGGGCGCCCACGCCCAGGGTGCGGGCCGCGGCGCGAAGAGAACCTTCGCGGACGATGGCCAGAAAAACCTCTATGCCGCTCAAGGGTGGGCGCGTCATTATTCGATTTTTTGCAATATTCTGGTTTCATATCAACATCTTTTTGAACGCTGAAGCCCCCGCTACCATGGGCGCAATGGCGATCTCAGAGACAGAACGGCCCCAGCGCACGGCCTTAGGCATCAGCATCATCCTGGCTTCGGTGCTGACCATGGCTTTTGCCGACGCGGTGGTGAAGCTGGTGAGCGCAGACCTCACCGTCTGGCAGGTGTTCGTGGCGCGCTCCCTGGTGGCCATTCCGCTGCTTGCCGTATTGATCCCGGCGACCGGGACCGGCTTTAAACTCAATGCGCCCGGATGGACCCTGTTGCGCAGCGCCCTGTTGCTGCTCACCTGGCTTGCCTTTTACGCCTCGTTTCCCGTGCTCAGCCTGTCGGTTGCGGCGGTTGCGGTCTACACCAACCCGATCATGGTGGCCCTCTTGTCGGCGGTGCTGATCTCCGAACCGGTAAGCGGGCGGCAATGGGGCGGGGTGCTGCTGGGATTTCTTGGGGTCGTGTCCATCTTGAAGCCGGGAACCGATGCGTTCTCCTGGTTCACCCTGCTGCCGCTTTTGGCCGCCGCGTTCTATGCCCTTGCCATGGTGCTCACGCGCACAAAATGTCAGGACGAGGCGCCGTTGGTGCTGGCCTTGAGCCTACATTGCGGGTTCCTCATCACCGGCCTGATCGCCACCGCGGCGCTCGCCCTTGTTGGCCTTGGGGCACAGAGCAAGGCGGCTTACCCGTTCCTGCTGGCCGACTGGGGGCCTATGGGAGCGAAGGAGTGGGGCCTGATGGCCCTCATCGGCGCGCTCTCGGCAGCTTACTTCATGGGTGTGGCCCGGGCCTACCAGATCGCGGCCCCGCCCGTCATCGCCACGTTCGATTACGCCTATCTGGTGTCGGCAGCGCTTTGGGGCTTTGTGTTCTTTGCAGAAAAGCCCGATGTCTTGACGGTTTGCGGGATGGCTCTGATCACCGCGGCGGGCCTCCTCGTGGCAGCGCCAAAGCGCGCCAAGGCGCCTCAGTAGGACGCCGGCGCCTTAGGGTTTGGGCGTGTAGCTGATCAGCGCCTTGTTGCTGATGAGGCGGCCCCAGGATCTGTTGTAGGGGTGGACATACGCGGTGGACTGGCCACCACGGGCCAAGGGACGCCTGTCATTGTGCCACTGAAAGATCCCGCCGGTGAGGTTGTACAGCCGGTTTTGCCCGTCCGATTTCAGATGGGGGCGAAGACGTTCCGCCAATGCCGATGACCTGACACCAACCGAACAGTAGACCAGCACGGTCTTGCCGGCGATTTGCCGGGAAAACTTCTTCATGAACTCGACAGGCGTTACGTCAGGGTCTACCCGGATCGCGCCGGTCAGATGGCTTACGGCAAATTCTTCCTCCTCGCGCACATCGAAGATCACCAGGCCTTTGCGGTCGAGCAATTCCATCTCCCGGGCCGAGACGTGGCGGACGTCCTTGTAACGTTGCTGCACATTGGCATGAACGGTGGCCAGCGTCCGCTCCTTGGCGACGGTCGGAGTGGCTGCGTGCACCTGGATCGCGAGTGCGACGGCCGTGGCCAGGACGGTCAGGTGTTTTGATGCCATTCTGCTTGAACCTTTCGATGTGCTGCAGGCTCACTGACATGGGCCTGCCCGAAACGTCAAATAAACCCCGCTCAAGCTGCGGTGAATGAAGAAAGCGCTAGTCGGACAACAGGTGCCCGGTGCGTCCGGCAATGGGAGTGGTGCCGAAGATTTTGCCGATATCCTGCCCGGGCCGGGCCAGTTTTTGCAAGCTGCGTGCAAAGAACCGCCCGGACGTTTCCGCCAGCACGGGCGTGCGCGCAGCGCCGCTGGATATTGCCGAAACATCGATGATTTCGGCAACCACGTCCCCGACCTCCACCATGGCCCCGAGGGGCTTTTTGAAACTCACGATGCCGGGCGCGGAAGCCCAGACGAAGGCCGTCTGCTCAAACGGGGCGGCAATGCCGGTAAACGGCGGCCGCGCACCGGGCTCACCGGCCAGGCACCCGCGGCGCTGCAGAAACCGCATGATCGCATCGGCATCCCGGCCCGCAAGCTCATCGCTCACATCAGCCAGGCCCCGCAGCTCGACCACCGCAGTCAACGGCACCGCAATCGGGTGCACGCCGCCATGGGCCTCATGCACGGCCACATAAGGCGCTGCAATGGTCTCCTCAAACGGATTGCTGCCGGAGGCACGGGCCAGCATGACCACCTCAATGCCCAACTCGGCGGCCAGATCCTCTGCCTCGGGCCATTGAGTGGGGTCGACGAACAGATGCATCTCCGCATCTGAATCGGTGTGCAGATCAAGCACAATGTCTGCATCGAACGCGAGCTTCTGAAGCTCAAGATGAAGGTCATCGATGGCAAAGCGCGGTGCGATCTCGCCCAATGCCGCAGCAACCGCTGCGCGCACCGCTTTTGTGTTGTCCGCCGCATCGTCCCCAAGCTGGCCCTCAACCTTCGCCAAGACCGCCCGGCTGGTGTCGAAGAAGGCCCGATTGTAGTTGCCGCCGGTCTCAAGATCATGCCGGCCGAAATGCTCACCGCTCTGAATTTGCGACAAGCCGATCGGGTTGGCGATGGGCACCACGATGATCTCGCCCACCACCTCTGCCGCCGTCAGGCGGCCGGCCAGGTGATGCGCCGTCAGGGGCGCGGCCAACTCGTTGGCGTGAATGCCCGCCTGCACATAGACCTTGGGACGGGTGCCGGGCTCACCGAACCGGTGCACGGTCAGCTGACGCTGATCGTTCAGGCTAACCCTGCTCAATTGCAACTGTTCGGTTTTCGCCATGAGACCCCCCTAAATGTTCCCAAAGTCGCCGCTGCGCCCGGCCCCGGCGGAGAACCGCCTTGCCCCGGCGATGCCTTCCTTGTTGACGACGTCAACACCGCCGACCCATTCATCGCGCATGGCCTGCCACAGGCTCTTGCCTGCCTGGCCATAAATCGAGGCCCGGTCGGCCCGCACACAGGCTTGCGGGAAGCGGGCAATCTCGTGGGCCAGCTCTTCGGCCGCCTCACGGGCCGTGCCGTTTGGCACCACGCGCTCGCACAGGCCAATGCGCAAACATTCATCGGCCGGTACCTTGCGGCCCGTCATGGCGATTTCCAAGGCCCGCCCGCGCCCGACAATGCGCGGCAGGCGCACGGTGCCGCCGTCCAGCAGCGGAATGCCCCAGCGCCGGCAATAGACCCCGAGATAGGCGCTCTCCTCCATCACCCGGAAGTCGCACCACAGGGCGAGTTCCATGCCTCCGGCCACGGCAGGGCCTGCGATGGCGCCGATCACCGGCTTGCTCAGCTGCAGCCGGGAGGGCCCCAAGGGCCCGCGCGCCATGGCGCCGCCATTGTCGCTTTCATCGAAGGTCGCCGGGAAGTCAAAATCGGGGATCTCGTTGGTGTCCTCCAAGGAGGCGGCATACTTAAGGTCCCAACCGGCGCAAAACGCACCGCCCTCGCCGTAGAACACCGCCACGTCCGCCTCATCGCTGGCGTCGAACTCCAAAAACGCGGCCTGCAAGGCATCTGCGCTCTGAGGATCCATGGCGTTGCGGGCCTCGGGCCGATTGTGGATCACCGTCCAGACTCTCTCGGACTTTTCTATGGAAACGGTCATGATGTTCCTCCGGTTCTCTGCTACGTTAGAGGTCAATGTGTTGCAGGGAGGTGTGAGATGGCAAGACCGGAATACAATAGTGCACTGATCGTGGGCGCCGGCACCGGATTATCAGCATCCTTTGCGCGGCTGTGTGCGGCCGAGGGCTGGACCCTGTCGCTTGCCGCCCGCACACCGGACGACCTTTCCGACCTGTGTGCCCAAACCGGCGGGCAGGCCTATGCGTGCGATGCCTCGGACCCTGAGGCCGTAGCGGCCCTGTTTGCCGGGTTGGACGAGGAAGGCAGCACGCCGGACGTGGTGCTCTACAATGCGTCGGGCCGCGAACGTGGGCCCTTCGTGGAGCTCAATGCAGAGCGGGTGCGAGATGCGATGTTGGTGAGCGGCTATGGCGGCTTTCTGGTGGCGCAAGAGGCAGTGAAACGGATGGAACCCAAGGGGCACGGCGCCGTGCTGTTCACCGGCGCCTCGGCCTCGGTGAAGGGCTATGCCCAATCGGCGCCCTTTGCCATGGGCAAGTTTGCGTTGCGCGGGCTGGCCCAGTCCATGGCCCGCGAACTGGCGCCCAAGGGCATTCATGTGGCCCATTTCGTGATTGATGGAGGCATCCGAAACCCTTTGCGCCCTGAACGCATGGATGGGGCGGACAACCCTGATTCCATGCTGTGCCCGGATGCGATTGCCGAGACCTATATGCATGTCTTGAAGCAGGACCGTTCGGCCTGGACCTGGGAGGTTGAGCTCAGGCCCTGGGTGGAGCGCTTCTGAGGCTTCGCTCATTCAGGGCGCCATGCGCCCGCGGCATTTGCGCTCTTGGCGAGCCTGGTTTGACTTACGTCAAGTCGCCGGCTCGCCGGCCTTCTTATTGCTGGTTGCCATGAGCCCGAGAACCACCCGGCAATGAACAGCGAAGAAAGCCAAATCATGACCGCCGCCACCCAGCCAAGAGGCATTGACGCCATCCGGATCCAGAAGACGCTACAGAAGATCGGCGCGCCCCGCGGTGTCCGGGACCGTGTTGTTGTCGGCGCCAAGCGCATGTTTTCGCCGGGCGAAGAGCAAAGGCGCGCAAAGCATCTCAGCCAGGTTCCGCTGCCC
>CAJHYS010000068.1_pt1 | contig 31440 bp, 34 predicted proteins | sample 9198801 | NCBI WGS metagenome assembly CAJHYS01 (sample SAMEA7708368, study PRJEB35096) | sediment metagenome | biome: marine neritic benthic zone biome [ENVO:01000025]; feature: sediment [ENVO:00002007]; material: shallow marine sediment [ENVO:03000034] sea grass bed [ENVO_01000059] ...
GACCAAGGACGGCAAGTACCTGCTGGTCTGCGCCAGCGACGACGATGCGGTGCAGGTCGGCGACGTGGCCACCTTGAAGCTGGTCAAAACCCTGCCGTCCGGGCCCGATCCGGAGCTCTTCATCCTGCACCCGTCGGGCAATCCGCTCTACATCGCCAACGAGGACGACAATCTGGTGACGGTCGTGGACATTGAGAACAACAAGGTTTTGGCCGAGGTGCCGGTGGGCGTGGAGCCCGAAGGCATGGGCATCAGCCCGGACGGCAAGGTGTTGGTGAACACGTCTGAGACCACCAACATGGCGCATTTCATCGACACGACCACCTTCGAGCTGACCTCGAACGTGCTGGTGGATTCAAGGCCCCGCTTTGCCCAGTTCACCGCCGACGGCAGCCAGCTTTGGGTGTCGTCGGAGATCGGCGGCACGGTTGCCGTGATCGATCCGGAGACGCGCAAGATCGTCAAGAAGATCACCTTCAAGGTGCCGGGCGTCACGCAGGAGGCGCTGCAGCCGGTGGGCGTGCGGGTCACCAAGGACGGCACGAAGGCGTTCGTGGCGCTGGGCCCGGCCAACCGGGTTGCGGTGGTCAACGCCAAGACGTTTGAAATCGAAAAATATCTTCTGGTGGGCCAGCGGGTGTGGCAGCTCGGCTTCTCACCTGATGAGAAATACATCTTTTCCACCAATGGGGTGTCGAACGACATCTCGGTCATCGATGTGGCCAAGCTGAAGGTCATCAAATCGATCCGCACCGGCCGCTTTCCCTGGGGTGTGGTGGCCAGACCCTGAACAAACCAAAAAAGGAGAACCAAAATGAAGCTGAAATCCATCCTGCTCGGCGCCGGGGCCGCAATGCTGATCGCCGGCTACACGGCCTCTGTCCAGGCGGAAGGCTTTGCCGGCCTGCTCACGGGCAAAAAGCGCCTGGCCCCCATCACCCTTGCCTCAGGCAAGCCGCTGGCCGAGAAGCCTTACGAGCTGCAGTCGGGCAAGTATTACAGCATCGACCTTGTGGCGGACGGCTCAGCCGAGCTTGCCCTGGAGGGGCCCGACTTCTTCCGCAACATGTGGATCAACGAGATCGTCATCAACGATATCGAGATCCGGCCCATGGGCGTGAGCAGCCTTGAGTTTGATGATGACGGCAAGGCGACAATGTCATTCGTCACCATCCGGCCGGGCACCTTCACCTTGCGCATTCCGGGAACCACCAGCGACAGCCAGAAGGCTGTTTTTGTCGTCAAGTAGGCCGGCGGGCGCTAGACTAACCGTATGACGACCGACCCAACCCTGGCGCTCGATGTGGGCAAGGTGAGCCATTCCTATGGCGCGCGCCAGGCGTTGCAGGAGGTTAGCCTCACGCTGGAAACCGGCGCCTTTTGCGGCCTGCTCGGCCTCAATGGCGCCGGCAAGACCACCCTCTTCTCGCTCATCACCCGCCTCTTCGACAACACCAGCGGGCATGTGCGCGTGATGGGCCATGATGTGCGCCGGGCGCCCAAGCTGGCGTTGCAGAATCTAGGCGTCGTCTTCCAGAACCGCACACTGGACCCCGACCTCTCGGTGATCCAGAACATGACCTATCATGCCGCCTTGCACGGCATCCCCCGGCGCCTGGCGCGCGAGCGGGCCGAAGCGGAGCTGGAGCGGGCAGGCATGGCCGACCGGATGGGCGAGACGGTGCGTGCGTTGTCGGGCGGTCAGATGCGCCGGGTGGAGATTGCCCGCGCGCTTTTGCACAAGCCTAAGCTTCTTTTGCTGGATGAACCCACGGTGGGCCTTGATGTGGGCGCACGGCGCGACATTATCGGCCACGTGCGTGCGCTTGTGGGCCAAGGGGGCCTCAGCGTGCTCTGGGCCACCCACCTGATGGAAGAGATCGAGGATGAAGATCAGGTGGTGGTGCTGCACCTGGGCAAGGTCATCGAAACGGGCATCGCCCGGGACATCACCCGGCGCCACAATGTTGAGAGCCTGAAGGAGGCCTTCAACGCCCTCACCGGCCTTGCCAGGGACAAGGCAGCATGAGTGGCACGGTGGGGACCTATGGGGCGGCGGGCTATCTGCGCTGTCTCACCGGCATCGTCTGGCGCGAGGGCTTGCGCTTCCTGCAGCAGCGCGGCCGCTTCATCGCCGCCCTGGTGCGCCCGCTGGTCTGGCTCTTCATCTTCGCCGCCGGCTTCCGCTCGGTGCTCGGGGTCTCCATCATCGAGCCCTACGAGACCTATGTGCTCTACGAGGTCTATATCACGCCGGGCCTGGTGGGCATGATCCAGCTCTTCAACGGCATGCAATCCTCGCTCGCCATGGTCTATGACCGGGAAATGGGCACCATGCGCACCCTTCTGGTGAGCCCCTTCCCGCGCTGGTTCCTGTTGAGCTGCAAGCTCTTGGCGGGCACCATTGTCTCCATCGCCCAGGTCTATGTGTTCCTGGCCATCGCCTGGTTCTGGGAAGTGGACCCGCCCCTGGGGGGCTACCTTGCCGTGTTCCCGGCCCTGGTGCTGTCCGGCCTGATGCTCGGCTCTCTGGGCCTTCTGTTGTCGTCGGTGATCCGGCAGCTGGAAAACTTTGCGGGGATCATGAATTTCGTCATCTTCCCTATGTTCTTCATGTCGTCGGCCCTCTACCCCCTGTGGCGCATGAAGGAATCCAGCCCCCTGCTTTATGAGCTGTGCAAGTACAACCCGTTCACCTACGCGGTCGAGCTGATCCGTCATGCGCTCTACATGCAGCTCAACGTGCAGGCGATGCTGGTGGCCGCAGGCTGCACGTTTGTGTTCATGGCTCTTGCGGTGTTTGCCTATAATCCGTCCAAGGGCCTGATCGCCCGCCGCGGCGGCCCTGGAGGATAGTATGAGAGTTATCGAAATATCTGCCGCTGCCCTTCTCGTGCTCGCGCTTTCAGGGCCTGCCCTTGGCGCCGGCAACGACGATCCGGACTGGCCTTGCGTGCAGCGCAAGATCCCAGCGCTGAGCGCCGGCATGATGTGGGCGGGACCGCCGATCGACGAGAACACCAAGGACACTTGGAGCGGCGATGCGCAACTGGGCCCGCTGGTGGCCCGCCTGGCGGCGCGGCGCACCTCGCTGGACGAGGCGGCAGAGCAGATCACGGCCTATGCCGCAGCGCTGGATGCGCAAGCAAAGCCGGAAAAGCTGACCGCGCTGTTTGCCGGCGTGCTCTCCACCATCAACTCAGAGCGCGCGCTGATCATGACCGGCATCACCAAATACACCCGCCGGCAACAGCAGCTGGCAGACGCCATCCGCCAAACCCGGGAAGCCTTTTCTGAGGCGCTGAAGGTGAAGCCCAAGACGGAAGAGAGCCGCAAGGCCGTGCGCGAACTGGAGAAGAAGCTGAGCTGGCAGAGCCGGATCCACCAGGACCGGGAGCGCTCGTTGATCTATGTCTGCGAATCGCCGGTGATCTTGGAGCAGCGCGCCTTCGCCTTGGCGCGTGAGATCGCCAATCAGCTTTCTGAGTAGCGCTCCAGGCCGACCGGCTCGCCGGCCGTTGAGATGCCCAATGCGTTGATGATGCGCGACCAGTAGGCGAAGGAGGCGGAAATCTGGGCGAGGTAAACTATCTCCTTTTCACTCAAACCCGCCGCACGGAGGGCCTCCACGTCCGCCTCGACCATGCTTTCAGGAGACCGCGCCAGCTTGTCGTTGAACGCTAAGATTGCCCTCAGCCTGCCATCTTCCACGTCGCTCATCCAACGGCGCCGGCGGATGGTCTCCTCCAAGCGGTCGGACGCCGGGCGGTCTGCGAAGAAACGGTGGAAATTGGTGCCGTGATTGGCGATCGCATATTGGCTGTTGCATGTGATGGCCACTTGCAGGGCAATCAGCTCACGCAGCCAGGGCTCGAACGGGCAGTCGGCGTTGTGAAGCAGTTGCTTGTAGAGCTGGTCTGCCGGTTCGATGGCCTGGGGGGTGAGCGCCATGGCTTTGTAGAGGTTGTCGACCCGGCCCGCATCACCCGCCACGGCGTCATAGGCGGATTTGAGGTCAGGCGCCGGCATTGTCTCATCTGAGAACTCAACCCAGCACACCCTGTCGTCTCTCATGTTCGCTCCTGCTCACGAGGGTGAATTTGTTATAAACCTGCGGTTTGCCGTCACCTGCATTACCGGCTACCGTGATGGTGGGCGAAGAGAATAACAGCAAATTTCCCAGGGCGGGCGCAAGGTGGGACCGGATGATGGCCCATGGTTCAGGAGGAGGACGCATCCATGAAAGACATCGATCAATTGAAGAGACTGATCTCAGAGGGTCGCATTTCGCGCCGTGAGTTCATCCAACACGCCAGTGCGGCCGGTCTCGCCGCGGCGATTCCCGCCGGGCTGTTGGCAGAAGAGGCCAAGGCGGCGACCCCCAAGCGAGGCGGAAAGCTGCGCCAGGCGCTGCGCGGCGGCTCAACCTCCGACAGCTTGTTTGCCGGCGGCGGCGGCGATAGCCACAACGTGAACACCAGCTGGCAGGTCATGAACAACCTCACCGAGATCATGCCGGACGGCAGCGTGGCCGGCGAACTGGCCGAGAGCTTTGAGGCCAGCGCCGATGCCGCAACCTGGGTCTTCAAGCTGCGCAAGGGCGTTGAGTTTCACAACGGCAAGTCGCTGGAGGCCGAGGATGTCATCCATTCCATCAACGTGCACCGGGGCAAGGACACAAAGTCCACCGGCAAAGGCCTTGTGACCGGCATCAGCGACATCAAGGCAGACGGCAAGAACACGGTGGTCTTCACCCTGAAGTCGGGCAATGCGGACTTCCCGGCCGTGATGAGCGACTATCATTTCCCCATCGGGCCGGCCGGCACGGAAGGCAAGGACTGGGACAAGGGCATCGGCACCGGGCCTTACACCCTCACGGCCTGGGAACCGGGCGTCAAATCGGCAGGCAAGCGCAACCCGAACTACTTCAAGGAAGGCAAGCCCTATTTCGATGAAGTGGAAACCCTGCACGTGCCTGATGTGGCGGCCCGCATGAGCGCCATCCGCTCAGACGAGGTGGATGTGATCGACGAGCCCGACCTGAAACTGGTGGAGCGCCTGAAGCAAAGCCCGGGCCTGGCGGTGCACGAAGCTGCCGGCGCCAAGCACTTCACCTATCCCATGCACATGGACAAGGCGCCGTTCGACAATGTGGATGTGCGTCTGGCGTTGAAATATGCCATCGACCGCAAGGCCATGCTGCAGACCCTGCTGCGCGGTCATGGCTATCTGGGCAACGATCACCCCATTGCCCGCAACCAGAAATACTTCGCCTCCGAGCTGCCCCAGCGGGCCTATGATCCGGAAAAGGCGAAATTCCATCTGAAGAAGGCCGGCATGGAGAGCATCGATCTGACGCTCTATGCCGGGGACATCTACGCCGGCGGCGTGGACGGCGCAGTGCTGTACAAAGAGCACGCGGCAAAAGCCGGCATCAATCTCGATGTGAAGCGGGTCTCCACAGATGGGTATTGGAGCAATGTCTGGAATGTGAAGCCGTTCTGCGTTTCGTTCTGGAGCGGCCGGGCGACGGAGGATTTGATGTTCTCAACGGCGTTTGCGGCAGATTCGGCCTGGAACGAAACCAAATGGACCCACGAGCGCTTCAACAAGCTTCTGGTGGAGGCCAGGGCCGAGCTCGACGAAACCAAACGCCGGGCCATGTATGGGGAGATGCAAAAGCTCGTGCGCGATGTTGGCGGCCTGGTTGCCCCGGTGTTTGCGAACTGGGTGTTCGTCACACGCGACAAGCTGGAGGTGCCCACCAAGCTGGCCGGAAACTGGACGGTGGACGGCTTCAAGAACACCGAGCGTTGGTGGTTCAAGTAGAAAGCGCGACGGCTCGCCAGCCTGCCTGGTGCGCCCGCGTCGGGCCGGTCACTTGCAGCGCTTGTAGCGGCTTCTCATGCAGGCCAGCGCCAGTTGCCTTGCCCGGGCAAGCTCTTCGGGTTTGAGCTTTTTGGAAAGGCGGTTCTGGTTTTCAAGGCCCCGGCGGCTGCCGCTGGTGCCCGCCACGTGATACCACATGACGGCCTTTACATAGCTTTCCTTCACGCCCCGGCCGGTTTCGAACATAACCCCCAGGCTGTTCTGGGCCTCCGCGTTCCCGACGGCCGCGGCCCTGCGGAACCATTTCTGCGCTTCGGCGTGATTGACCGGCGTGCCTTCGCCCAGTCGGTACATCATGGCCAGCGTGAACTGCGCTTTCGGATAGCCCTGATAGGCCGCCTTGGTGAACAGCTTGAACGCTTCAGGCAGGTTCTGCTTCACCCCCTGGCCATAGCGGAGCATGGCCGCCAAGGGCACCTGGGCCGCTTCGTGGCCTTGACTTACCGCGCTCTTCAGAAGAGCTGCGGCCTCGGCATACTTGCCGGACTGGGCTTTGCGCTGCGCCGCCTGAAAGTCCGTCTCAGCACCTGTTGCCGCCTGCGACGCGGTGGCGCTCAGCAAACCGAGCCAAACGGCGATCACTATTCTCATCAGCATGTTCGAACCCTCGCGAGGTCAGGCCACGGATTGCAACCATCACGGCCCTTCTACCCCGGCAGGCTTTCTCAAAGCTGACGGCAATCGCAGCTAACGCGTTGACAAATGCCGACCCTTCGTATGCACTGGCCGCGATGGTCTTTGGCGTCCGAATCAATCGGTGCCGAAGTGAATAGGGAACACGGTGCGGTGCCTTTGCAAGCTGGCGCCAATTCCGTGACTGCCCCCGCAACTGTAGGCGGAGAGCGAACCCGAAAAGGACCACTGGGCCAATGGGCCCGGGAAGGTTCGGGCGAGCGGCGACCCGCAAGTCAGGAGACCTGCCATCACACGTCAACTCGGCTCGGGCGGGGTGTCCTGGGGAAGGAGCAGACGGCAATGCGCTCTGGCGGTCTTGCCACCTTTGCACCCTCTTAGATCCCCCCCGACCGCATGTACGGAGGGTACGATGCTTGTAGAACGAACGATTAGACAATTGCAGCTGGGCCGCGCCTCAACGGGGCGCGCGCGCGAGCTGGCGCAGCTTGGATACATGCAATGGCTCGGCAGCCTGCCCGGAAGGGCCGACTATGAGGCCGAGGCGCAAAGAGCCTACCTCCTGGCCTCCCGGGTTTCGCACACGGCGCCGGCTGTCGCGGAATTTTGCAGGATTGTGCAGCGCTCGCTGCGCCATCCGCTCAAGCCGCTGGACCTGGCCCTGCCCCAACCGCGCCGACGCGGCGGGGCGCGCCAGCGCAGGAGAATGCTCAGCGGGTGATCGGCTTGCCGGCGTCGTCCAGAAGCGGAACGCCGAATTCGGTCAGGATCGCGTTGATCTCTTCTTGATTGTCTTTGATCAGCCGGTTGAGCTGGTGTTTCCATTCAAGTTCGCCGCGCCGGATGCCGAAGGTGATGCGGTAGGCCATGCGCGGGCCCTTGGTTTCGTTTGCCATGGGGACAACCGTGATGTTGCTGCCGGCTTTCTTGGCGAGATAGCCGCCGATCGGGCCCCACAACAAAGCCACGTCAATCTCCTTGGCGATGAGGTCGGCCACCATCTTTTCAGACGGTGAATCATGGCGCCGATCCACCACCAGTTGATAGGGTTCCACATTGCCCAAAAGCGCATTCAGCGCCAGCACGGTGGCCGGCGGCGTGCCGGCCGTCACGCCAATTCTGCTCTCTTTCAGGCGCGGATCGTCAAGGTTCTTGAGCCCCTCCAGCTTTCCGCCCTTCAGATAGAGCATCACATAGGTTGAGCTGTAATAATGGTTTGTGTTCTGCACCAGCTCATGGCCCTGGGCATAGCCCATGATGATGTCGCACTTCTTCAATGCCAGCGTCTGGCGCACAAAGCCGGTGGCTTGCGGAAACCATTCATAGACAACCGGCACATCAAGCTTTTCGCCCAGAAGATCGGCAACCTTGTTCTCAAAGCCCTCCCTGTCCTCGTTGGAGAAGGGCAGGTTCGCCGGATCGGCGCACACCCTGAGCAGCGAGCGCTGCACCAGATCGGAGGTCTGGGCCTGAACGCTGCCGGCAGCAAGGGCCGAGAACAGGAACGCCAGGGCCGCCGCGAACGGGGCGATGCGCCCTGCCCGGTTCAGGTTATTTGCCGTCACGGCACTCATTCTCGTACGTCTTGGCCTGTTCAGGTTTCTTGTCACGCTTCCTGGGCCGTCCGCGCGGGATGGCCTTGTCTGTGCGGGCCATCAGGTAGACGTAGATGTCATCCATATAGCAGTAGACGTTCACGTTCTCGCCGAACCCGGGCATCTTGCTGGTTTGCGATGCGGTGATTTTTTCCTGGCCAACGGCCACCACGGATACGAAATTGGCGTAGCCCAGAGCTTCCATGGAATCGATCAGGGCCGGCGCGTAGGTGCTGCCCAGGCCATCGGGGCCATGGCAGACATGGCATTCGGAATGATAGCGGCGGAAGCCTGAATAGGTGTACCAGTCCACCGTGCCGTCCTCTTTCACGTTGTAGGTCGGCTCATCGTTCTTATCGAAATATTTTCCGTCTTCCTCACGCTTTCCGTCATCGGCTGCGAAAACGGGCCCCGCACATAACGCTGCACACACAAGGCCGGCGAAAAACAATCTTGCCTTCATCGTCAACTCTCAAGCTGTTAGGGCTTTAAACTTTTGTTTCTGCGTCAACAAACAACAGTAGGGCTTGGCGCAGCGGGAGTGTGCCGCGCCAAGCCCTGGTTTCATCGGGTCGGAATGCTGCAGCCTACGGCACAGCAAACACGGTCAGTTGACCACCCAGTCTTGTGTAGTTGTGCAAGGCAGCATAGCCACCCACTGCACCAAGACCAGCTTGCGGGTCGGTGAGGCCAGCAGCCAGGCCGATGCCGGCCCATCCACCAATACCTGACAGGATGCCAATGTATTGTTTGCCGCCATGCTCATAGGTCATCACGTTGCCGATGATACCGGACGGGGTCTTGAAGCTGTAGAGCTCCTTGCCGGTCGTTGCGTCCACAGCTTTCAGGTAACCTTCCAGCGTGCCGTAGAACACGATGTCGCCAGCGGTTGCCAGAGCGCCTGACCAGACCGAGAACCGTTCCTTGTTCGACCAAACGATTTTGCCTGTGGCTGCGTCCCAAGCAATGAAGTTGCCCATGTGGGTCGAGCCCTTGGGCGGGTACATTGACAAGGTTGCACCAACATAAGGCTGACCTGCCGTGTAGCTCACCTTAAACGGCTCATAGTCCATGCAAACGTGGTTTGTGGGGACGTAGAACAGTTTGGTTTTCGGTGAGAACGACGCCGGCTGTTGGTCTTTGGTGCCAAGCGCGGCCGGGCAGATGCCCGTCGTGTTGACGTCTTCGCCGTTTTGCGCGGTGGAGTACTTCGCCACGACAGCCGGGCGGCCGGTTTTCATGTCGACATGAGTTGCCCAGTTGACCACGGGGTCGAACTTTTCGGCAACCAACAGCTCACCGCTCACACGGTCAAGCGTGTAGCCAAAGCCGTTACGGTCAAAGTGCACGACGGTTTTGCGCATTTTGCCGCCGATTTCCAGGTCGGCCAGGATCATTTCGTTGATGCCGTCATAATCCCATTCGTCATGGGGCGTCATCTGATAGACCCACTTGGCCATGCCGGTGTCCACATCGCGTGCGAAGATGGTCATGGACCAACGGTTGTCGCCGGGACGTTGGCTCGGGTTCCAGGTCGACGGGTTGCCGGTGCCGTAATACATCAGATTGGTTTCCGCATCGTAGGAATACCAACCCCATGTGGTGCCGCCACCAATCTTCCACTGATCACCCTTCCAGGTGGCCGTGCCGCTATCCTTGCCCACAGGCTTGCCGAGATGGGTGGTCTTTTCCGGATCCATCAGCGTGTCTGAGTCGGGACCCATGGACCAACCGCGCCAGGCCAGCTTGCCGGTTTTCATGTCGTAGGCCGTCACGTGGCCGCGCACACCAAATTCGCCGCCGGAGATCCCGACGATGACCTTGTCTTTCACAGGAAGCACGGTCGCGGTGTTGGTTTCGCCCTTCTTGGGGTCACCGTTTTTCACCGACCAGACAACCTCGCCGGTGTCCGCATTCAGCGCAACAACCGTGGTGTCGGCCTGGTGCAGGAAGACCATGCCGTCTGCATAGGCAAGGCCCCTGTTCACCGTGTCACAGCACATCACCGGAATGGTGTCCGGGTCCTGCTTGGGCTCATAGGTCCACTTGATTGCGCCATCATTGTCCAAGTCCAACGCGTACACGTTGTTTGGGAATGGCGTGTGAACGTACATCGTGCTGCCGATCACAAGCGGCGAACCCTCATGGCCGCGCAACACGCCCGTCGAGAACGTCCAGGCAACCTGAAGATCCTTCACATTGCTGGCATTGATCTGGTCAAGGGTGGAGTAGCGTTGGTTGGCATAGTCGCCGGTCTGTATCGCCCAGTTCTTGGGGTCGGAGACCGCTTTCTTCACACTGTCATTTGCTTGCGCAATTCCAGCGGAACCAGCAGCCACGCCCAAAGCTACGGCGGTAGCTATTATTATTCGCTTCATTTGTTTCCTCCTAAAGCTCCCAAACTATGCGGAACTCACGCTGTGGTTTGAAAACGCCACACGCCCAAAAACCGCATTCATGAATCGGCATCGCATCACCCCTATTTGTCGGAGGGACAGTTTTCCCCACGGTCTTTTTTGGCTTCAGCTCTGTCCGATTGCGAGGATGGTGACAAATAATTGATGGCTAGGCAACAGCCCGTCAGCGCGCGAAAATCGCAAACATTCGCCTATTAGGGTGGTTTTATAATTATTTTATTATTATTATAAATTCAGGGTCCACGGCACCCGCAAGTAATGGCTGGAATCTCAAACGGTTAGCCTGTTTCACCCCGGTGGCGGCCCGACCGTGGATCCATGCAGAATGTAGTATTATAATCCTGCACTCGAAATTCCGGTGTACTAAAGTACAAGGCGCCGAAGATGCCGAATTGGGCGTGGCGCAGCCCCCCGGCAGCGGGCTCCATCCAGAATTCTGCCAGTATTGGGGCCAGACGGAATCCCCTTGCGGTTTGACCGTGCGCGCCTCCCCTCCCCGGCGCTGAAAGTCCTCGCAATCAGTCACTTTTCATGTACCGGGCGGCAATTGTAATAGAGCGGGGCGGCGCGGCAGAAGTGAATCGAAAGCGGCATAATCTTGACGCCCCGATTCAACAGCACATCAAAAATAAGTGAAATATAATAATCGAAACATATGTTTTGACAGCCATGCCTGCGGATTCTAGATATGATGGGCGTTATTTATTTGGAGTGAAGGCAAATGAAAACCTGGACCAAACCCGTTACGACAAGCGTAGAAGCCGGTTTCGAAATCTCTCGTTACCTGCCCGCAGAACTTGGCGCCTGCAAGCGCTGAATGCTTGAAAAACGGGGCCTTTTTGGGTTCCCGTTTTCAACACAAGTTCTCCGTTTAGACCCGGCTTGAGGTCGCGGTGCCATATGCGCACCACGCCCTGCGGTCGGGTTTAATTTTTGCGCACCTCGTAGCCCTTAAATTCGTTGAGGCGTTACAGAATGCTCAGTGCAGACGAGCTGGAACAGCAGCTTAGGACGGTTGGCGAAGAGCGCTACCACATCCACCACCCCTTCCACAAATTGATGAATGCAGGTGAGCTCACCAAGGCGCAAATGCAAGCCTGGGCGCTCAACCGCTATTGCTATCAGGCGGTGATCCCAAGGAAAGACGCCATCATTCTCAGCAAGTCCGATGATCCGGCCTTCCGCATGGAGTGGCGCAAGCGCATTATCGATCATGACGGCGAGGAAGACGCCCCCGGCGGCATGGCCAAGTGGATTCATCTTGCCACAAGCCTGGGACTTGACGGCGATGTGGTGGCCTCCAAGAAGCTCGCCCTGCCGGCCACGAAGTTTGCCGTCAATGCCTATGTGGAGCTGGTGCGCGACGAGCCCCTGATGATCGGGGTTGCCTCATCGCTTACCGAACTGTTCTCGCCGGTCGCCATCGGCGAGCGGGTGCCGGCCATGCTGAAGCGCTATGACTACATCACCGAGGACACGCTGGCCTATTTCAAGCCGCGCCTGCACCAGGCCCCACGCGATGCCGATTTCGCCTTGGCCCTGGTCAAGGAGTGGGCGACCAACGAAGAGCGCCAACAGGCGGTGACGGACGCGCTGCTCGCCAAGTGCGATATTCTCTGGGCCCAGCTTGACGCGCTCTATCACGCCTATGTTTCGCCGGGGCACATTCCGCCAGGGGCCTACCAGCCTGCCGCGGACGATTAGGCCAAGCCATGCAGACCCGCTTTCAGGTTCATCCCAACGCCCGCCCTGCCCTGCCGGCCTATGTGCGCCTGCAGTTTGACGGCTTGCGCCAGAAATGGGTGGTGCTTGCGCCTGAGCGGGTCTTGTGGCCCGACGATGTGAGCGTCGATATCCTGAAACTTTGCGACGGCACACTGACCCTGGAGGAGATCGTGGAGCGTCTTGCCGAAGACTATGGGGCGGAGCGCAGCCAGATCAGTGCGGACGTGACCGAGTTCCTGCAAGACTGGGCAGACCAGCGCCTGCTGGCGGAGGCCGCATAAGCCATGCCCGCACCCGGCCCGCCCATAGGTATCCTCGCCGAACTGACCCACAGGTGCCCGCTGCAATGCCCCTATTGCTCCAACCCGGTCGATCTTCTGAAGGCCAACAGGGAGCTCTCCACCCAAACCTGGACAGAGATTTTCCACCAGGCTGCCGACCTCGGGGTGTTGCAGGTTCACATGTCGGGCGGCGAGCCCACCTTGCGCCAGGACCTGGAAGAGCTGGTGGCCGCCCTTTCGGCCCGTTCGGTCTACACCAACCTCATCACCGCCGGCGTCAACCTCAGCAAGGACCGCATCAAGGTCCTGAAAGAGGCCGGGCTTGATCATGTGCAGCTCTCCATTCAAGGCGCTACCGCCGAGGTGACAGAGCTCATCGGCAAACACAAGAAGGGCTTTGCGCAAAAGATGCAGACCGCCGAGCATGTCCGTGCCTTGGGCCTGCCTCTGACGGTCAATGCACCGATCCACCGCCACAACATCCACCAGGTCGCCGACTTCATCGACCTGGCGCTTCAGCTGGATGCGGACCGGCTGGAGATTGCCAACGTGCAGTATTACGGCTGGGCTTATCTCAACAGATCCAGCCTGCTGCCGGCCCTTGAAGATGTGGAGCGGCAGGTTGAGATTGTCGAAGACGCCCGGGCCCGGCTGAAGGGCGTTCTCAATATCGACTTCGTGACACCGGACTATTATGCCGACTATCCCAAGCCCTGCATGGGCGGCTGGGCGCAGGATGCCTTCGTAATCGTGCCGGACGGCACGGTGTTGCCCTGCCATGCGGCACAGACCATCAAGGGCCTGAACTTCGAAAACGCCGCTGAAACGCCGCTTGCCGAAATCTGGGACGCCTCACCGACGTTTGAGAAGTATCGCGGTTTTGAGTGGATGAGCGAGCCTTGCAAAAGCTGCCCGCGCCGGGAACTGGACCGGGGCGGATGCCGCTGTCAGGCCTTCGCAGTGACGGGCGATGCGGCACAGACCGATCCGGCTTGCATTCTTTCCCCGCACCATGACAAGCTGCGCAACGTTGCTGTTGAGGCGTCAGCGGAGAGCCCCGGAGCGTTCTCCTACCGCAGACTTTAAGGCCTCTTGCACCTGGCCCTTCAGGGAGGAAACATCATGCCCGCACTCCGGCTGCTTCTGGCAGCACTGCTCGCCATGGCTTGGATGAGCACAAGCGCCTTGGCCCAAGACCCGCTCAGCGCGGTCGACCTCACCTCGCCGGAAATGTCCGAAGCCGAGATGACCCGGGCCGATGTGGAGAAGATCCTCGAGGCGGCCACCGCCGGGAACCCTGCCGATTTCACCGCCAAGCGGCTCTCGGGGCTCGATCTGTCGGGGCTTGATTTCAGCAAGGCCATCCTGCGCTCGGCCCGCCTGAACAATTGCAAGCTGGTGGGGGCAAAGTTTGTTGATGCGGTGCTCGACCAGGCCTGGCTCCTGAACGCCGACCTCACCGGCGCCGACATGCGCCGCGCCCACATGTTTCAAGGCCAATTCCGCGGCGCCAAACTCGACGGGGCCGATCTCTCCGATGCCCGGGTGGCCAGTGATCTGACCAAGGCCAGCCTGAAGGGGGCAAAATTCGTCGGCGCCGACTTGAGCGCGGACATGCGCAATCAATCCATGGGCCTGATGCGCGGCATTCTGAAATCTGCGAACCTGGAAGGCGCCGATCTGTCGGGTGCCAATCTGTCCAGGGTCGACCTTGAGTTCGCCTCCCTGAAGGGTGCCAATCTTTCCGGCGCAAACATGATGTCGGCCCAATTGGGCGGCGCGGACCTCACCGGGGCAAACGTCAAGGGCACGAACTTCAACAAAGCCGATGTGAGCTCAACCACGCTGAAGGAACTGATCAGCGCGGATAAGAGCAATCTTGAAAACGCGAAGAACCTGCGCAGCGCTTTCCGGGATTAACCCGCTCCCACATCCCTGCGAAAGCAGGGATCCATAGCTCGGAGCAAGCAGCGTACGCAGCGCTGTGGCCCCCTGCTTTCGCGGGGGGTGCGGGATTGGAGGCAGGTGCCCCTGATCATTCACCCCAACTCAAAGCTCGATCGCCATGCCGTCATAAGAGATTTCCCAGCCGGCTGCCGTTGCCTCGGCCCGTTCCTCGGAATTCTCCATCAAAACCCGGTTTGAGTTGTTGATGTGGATGAACACCTTACGCTCAACCTCAAGCGGTGCGAAAGCGGCCATGGAGCCCTGGTCGCTGCTCATGCTCATGTGTCCCATGCGCGCGCCGGTCTTGGCGCCGAGATGGCCGGCCACCATTTCGGCATCAAACCAGACCGTGCCGTCGAACATCACCAAGCGCGCGCGCCGCACGCGTTCAGCAAGCGCCGACGTCATCATGGCGCAGCCGGGAATGTAGAAGAAGGAACTTCCATCCTCAGCGCCAAAGATGCGCAAGCCAATCGTGTGTTCGGTCTCTTCACCGATCTCAAGGCTGTGGCGTTGCTCCATCATGCGTTCTTCGTTGAAGAGGGCGACCTTGCCCGGCACCAGAAACGGCTCGACGAACAAGCCCTCCCCCACCTCGCTCACCTCATGATCGACAAGCGCGGTGCGGCTGACGAACTCAGGGTCCAGAACGTTGAAGATCGGGTTTTCATCCAGCACGCCCAAAACGGTTTTGGTGGCGAACACATTGAACGCCTGCTTTTCACGCAGGATCAGAAGGCCGCTCAAGTGATCCACATCCGCATTGGTCAGAACCACGCTCTGGATGGGCGTGTGGCGGTGCTGATCGGCGGCCGGCCACAGCGCCTTGGTGTCGAAAATCTGCTGGCGGATATCGGGTGAACAGTTGAACACCGTCCACCGCGCCCCATCCACGCTGACCGCAATGGAGGATTGGGTGCGGGCGATCACCTCGCCCGTGCCGGCGCGCGCCGATGCGCACACCTCGCAATTGCAATTCCACTGCGGAACACCGCCGCCGGCGCCGGAGCCGAGGACAACGATCTTCAACATCTCACGCCTCCGCTCTCCATAGGGACCAATATGTCAGGGGTTTCAGTTGAGATTCTCGTTGATCTGAACAACCGGCGCCACATCGGTGAAGTTGGGAATGTCGCCCATCACCTCAGCGCCCGCAGCTGCAACCGCGCCCTGGAACGCCTCAAGGCTTTCAAAATCCAGGATGGCCACAACCTGGTAGGGGGCCGGTGTGCTCGGGTCGGGGGTTGCCACGCCCTTGATCAGTTTCAGGCTGTTGAGACCCTTGTCGTCCCAGCATTTGTGCACCAGAGGACCGTGGGTTCCAAGATAGTAGTCCATGTCGAACTTGGAGCCGGGATCGTTCGGGTACATGACGGTGACGGTGATGCTCATTTTGGTGTCCTCCTCTTTGTTCTTGTCATCTGCGGTGCGCGCAATTGCGCAGGCGATTGGGGTCGCGCAGACCCTGCCGGGCACCATAAGACTTGTCAACGCCGCCTCGCGGGCAAATCCGGAAAATTGCGAAAAATCCGCTAGGCCCCGACCGAAAGTACAATGCGCAAGCCTTGACAGACGCCTGCCCCGGTCGCCAAACTTTTGCCCGAACACAGGCCGCAAATCCGGCCCAAAAAAGCCAACAATTGATACCGAGGGAGCTCAGTACAATGAAAACCCGCGCCGCTGTTGCGTTTGAAGCCGGCAAGCCGCTGGAGATTGTGGAGATCGATCTGGAGGGCCCGCAAGAAGGCGAGGTTCTGGTTGAGATCAAAGCCACCGGTGTGTGTCATACCGACGAGTTCACCCTGTCGGGCGCAGACCCGGAAGGCGCCTTCCCGGCAATCTTGGGCCATGAAGGGGCCGGAATTGTCCAGGAGGTGGGGCCCGGCGTGAAGACCCTCAAGCGCGGTGACCACGTGATCCCGCTCTACACGCCCGAATGCCGGGAATGCGAATATTGCCTGAACCCGAAAACCAACCTCTGTCAGGCGATCCGCACCACCCAAGGGGCCGGCGTGATGCCCGATGGCACCAGCCGCTTTTCCTACAAGGGCGAGAAGGTGCTGCACTATATGGGCTGCTCAACCTTCTCAAACCACACCGTCCTGCCGGAGATTGCTCTGGCCAAGGTCAACAAGGACGCCCCGTTTGAGAACATCTGCTACATCGGCTGCGGCGTGACCACCGGCATCGGCGCGGTGATCAATACGGCAAAGGCGGAGGAAGGCTCCAACTGCGTGGTGTTCGGCCTGGGCGGCATCGGATTGAACGTGATCCAAGGATGCCGGCTGGCAGGCGCCAACATGATCGTGGGGGTCGATCTGAATCCGGCGCGCGAAGAGTGGGGCCAGAAATTCGGCATGACCCATTTCGTCAACCCGGACGATGTGGATGGTGACCTGGTGGCCCATCTGGTCGAGCTCACCGGCGGCGGGGCCGACTATTCGTTTGAGTGCATCGGCAATGTTAATGTCATGCGCATGGCGCTTGAGTGCGCGCACAAAGGCTGGGGTGAATCGATCATCATCGGCGTGGCCGGCGCGGGCCAGGAAATCTCCACCCGCCCCTTCCAGCTGGTCACGGGGCGCTCCTGGCGCGGAACCGCTTTCGGCGGCGCCCGCGGGCGCACCGACGTGCCCAAGATCGTCGACTGGTACATGGACGGCAAGATCCAGATCGACCCGATGATCACCCACAAGCTGAAGCTGGAAGACATCAACCAGGCGTTCGACCTGATGCATGCCGGCGAGAGTATCCGCTCCGTGGTGGTGTTCTAAGACAAGACAGAACCCTCGGCTCGCCAATGTCGCCCTCGGGCGACAAGTGGAGCGGCCGACCTTCCGTCGCTGCGTGCCTTCGTCTACGATTGCCTCCTCAGATAACGGGAGGTGGATCAAGTGGACTGGTCAAACCTGGCATCCGAACTGCAGACCCTGTTGAAGCTCCGTGCCTTGCCGTACGGCATGAAGATGTTCGAGCGCAAAGAGGACATGGAGGCGATTGAGCGCATCCGCCGCCCCACCGAGGTTCACACTCTGGACCAGTTGGTGGCCCAGACCGCGCGCCTGGGATGGACCGTGGGCGTGACTGCGGACAATCTGGTGGGCGCGCAATGCCGGGCCGTGGTCGGGCTTGGCAACGCAAAGGATGCCGCCTGGAAGTCGGGCCGGCATATGGTGGGCGTGTGGTTTGAGGATCAGCCGGGCGCTGAGGCCCATCAGGCGGCCATGCATTGTGTTGAAGACGGGCAATACGAGGCCCTTGCCACGGCGCCGATAGGTTCCGGCCGGCTCGACCCGCCGGACATTGTGCTGTTCTACGCCACCCCTGGCGCGATGATCTATTTCATCAACGGCCTGCAATGGTCCGGCTACAAGAAGTTCGACTGGTCGGTGGTGGGCGAATCGGCCTGCGCCGACAGTTGGGGGCGGGCCTTGCGCTTACGGGAGCCGTCCTTGTCCATTCCCTGCTTTGCGGAACGGCGCTATGGCGGGGTGCTGGATGATGAAATGCTGATGGCCCTGCCGCCGGACGACCTCATCAAGGCCATCGACGGCATGAAGGCGCTGGCCAAGAACGGCTTCCGCTATCCGTTTGCCCAATACGGCATTCAGCAGGATGTGCGGGCCGGCATGTCGGTGAGCTATCCGGACCGCAAGTAGACGAGGGTTCCGATCAGCTTGACGGTCCGAGCGGGAACGAGCTTTTGAACTTGGTGCCGTCCGTGTCGGACGCCTCAATGGTCAGGTCTTCAGAGCCGTCCAGGCGGTATTCAAACTCGATCTCAGGGTTTTCAGAAATCGTAATGCCGCTTTCAACGGAGAACAGCTCACGCTTGCCCTGCCACACGGTGAGCTTGTCGATATAGCGCGCCGGGATGTGCTGAAGGGTGAGCTGGTTCATCTGCAGACCGGTGAGATTGGGGTGCATCAGTTTCAGCCGGCCGCGGCGCGCAATCGCGGTGAAGCCGCCGGCAGCGCCCTTTTCCGTCACATCGTTGAAGGCCATCTGGCCCAGGGTCTCATCGACCGTGTCGAGATCGGTGATGGGCGGCGAGGCGCAGGCCCCCTGCCCTGAGGTCTTGACCAGCTTCTTGGTCATGTAGAGCTCTCCGTCATCGGCTTCCACCACGGCCCGGATGATCGATGTGCCGTCGAGGCGGATATTGAGGCCAATGCCGAACTTTGAAACCGGCGATGCGGGGCGGAACACGCCGATCACCGGCATGGGGTTGTCGTCCGCGATCAGGGTGAGCGACTTGATGGAGCGCCCGCTGGGCACCGTGGAGCGCACCTTGATGGGAATGATGCGGTCATCCAGCGTGCGATAGGGCGCATCGAGGGTGATCAGCTCGCGGCTGTGGTGGATCACCCGTTCCTGGAAGATCGCCGGCTTGATGGCCGACCATGTGTCTTCGGCAAGCGCCACGCTGCCGGGGGTAAAGCCGATCGCGCAAGCCATTGCCAGCGCCAGTGCACCTGATCTTACTTTCATGGGTCTTGGATCTCCTCCCGCCGGTCCAGGCGTTTCTCTGGTAGCTCAACTTACGGCCAATTACAAATCAGCGGACATACATGGCTGGATATTTCGCCTTTAATGGATAATTCTCAAAGCTCCAACCGTCGGTGCCTTCAGGAAACCAGATCACGTTGCGGTAGCCGTACGACATCACCCGCTTGGCCGCATTCCACGACATCCAGCAATTCATCAGGCAATAGAACAAGACCGGCCGTTCCTTGTTGCCACCGGTCAGCATCTCAAGCCTGGTCTTGAACCAGGCTTCCGCGTCGGGATGCAAGCGGCCATAGCCCACATTGGCAAGCCAGTAGCTTCCCGGAATGGTGTCGCGCGTGCGTTCGCGCCAGAACGTGCCCTCCGGCAGGTTCTTCGGCTTCGGGGCCTGGGGCATGACGTCGATGAACAGCGTGTCGCCGCCCTGCCAGAGTGTCCATGCTGCCTTTGCATCCACCGTCTCGGCACCTTGAAGGCCGCACGGCACCGGGCTGCGAAACTGATCGAGCTTATAGCCTTCCGGTTCGGCTACTTCAGCTGAAGATGGGCTCATGGACAGAACAGCGATGGCGAGACCCAAAACAGCCGCCAAGATATGCCGTGCTTTCCTCGTGAACATGAAGCTATCGCTCAGTTGTTGGGTGCTGCGCCGCACGCAGCGAATTCTGCCTTGCGCTTATATCCAAGCAGGTCTCCGGAGGGTATGGGACTTTGGTGCCGAGGGCCTGTTTGACCAACTTGGAGCGTATTTTACGGATCTTGGCGCCCGCGGGCGAGGCGCGGGGCACAATCTTCAAGATCGTCGGCTCAACGCCCGATGCGCTTGAACGTCAGGTTCAAAGACCCAATCCACTCGTTGGGTTCGGTGGTCAACTTAAGCGTAGCTCCAGAGCAGTTGTAACTGGCCCGTCCTGGCTGGCTTTCGGTGTTCCCGCCCGGATTGTTCATGGGTATCGTTTGATTGCCGATCCCCGGAATGTTCACCGTCATGGTACCAACCTGTTTGCCCCCTTGCGGGCACAAAACGAGCTTACTTCCATCGCTCGCCCACTGCCCGGTGCTACGGTTGACCTTCATTTCCAACTTCATTGAGAACGTAACACCATCATCCGATGCCGTGCCGGCAATTGACATGGGGTGATCTACCGTCCACCGGCCGTCCGCGGTGAGGATGGCGACCGGAGCTGTGTAATACACAGAGGTGATCTTGCCACCGCTGGCGCGCACTTGGCCGAACATGAACTTGGCAAACCGGGTTTCCACCAGTTTCTTGGACGTCTCCGTCATCACCCATTTGCCGATCAGGCAGGTATCGCGTGTCTCGGAGATCCCCGTGCAACTGGCCCCTGCCGCCTGGGCGAAGGTGCCCCATGGCCAAGCCAATGTCACACCGGCTATCGCCAGGACAATGAATATTCGTTTCATGACTATCGTTCCCCTTCAGACATTCAGAGATTTTTCTAGGCAAACAACGAGTTCGACCGGGCGGTTGAAGGTTTTGCCGTTCAAGGGGTCATCAAAGCCTTGCTTGAAAAGTTTGCAGAAGTCTCTTGGGTCAAAAAAGGCGTGGTCGTCGGTTTTATGGACTGAAACGATCTTCTCGGCACTTTGCGCCTTGGCAAACGCGAAATCAGCCGGCAACAGGAAGGCTGAGACTAGAACGCCAACGGTGAAACACCATCGGACGGGCTTTGATAGGCACATTTGGACGCGGCCCAAATCGTTGATTGCCAGACCATGTTCACAGCATTGCTCTGGGCTGGGCTACGTCCATCTTTGGACATTTACGCAACTTGGGTGGGGCCGGCCTGGCTCCGGTTCCTGCCCACAGTCAGGAAAAGCCCTGGGGTTCCGGCGCTGGGTCGATGAACTGTTCAGGAAAGACGCTTTCCAGGTCTTCGGCAGATTTGCCCCGACCGGCAAATTCCGTGGGCGGGCCGTCCAGAAAGCGCACCCCGATCTGATCGCCCTTGCGCCATCTGACTTCGCACCATGTGTCGAGCTCGTGGTCGCCGTTCAGGAGCTCAAAATAATCGGGCACTTCCTTGGCATGGGGTGTTTGAATGCGCGCGCCGCCCGCGCTGATGTCCCGGATGACGCAAGGCACATGGTGCCGGCGCATCTTCATCGCAATGTTGGCGATCCGGAACGTGCGCTCACGTGGTTGGGCGCGCCTGTCGGCATAAGCACTGGTGTCGTTTTCTTGGGCTGCAGCCGTTGGCCCCTGCTTGCTCATTATGACGTACCCGCGGCAAGTTGTGTGGAAACGGAGAACATGACCCCGGTTTAGGGGCCACGCCTTGCGCGGAGCTTTTCTGCTGAGCAAGTTTCGGTTCTTTTTAGCGCCCGGCGAAGTTCGGAGCACGCTTGGCCTTGAACGCTTCCACCCCTTCCAGGTGATCTTCGGTCTGCGTGCAACGCACCATGCGGTCGGCCTCCATGTCGAGGCAGGTCCTAAGGTCGGCGCTGGCGGCGCGGTTGAAATTCTCCTTCATAAAGCGCAAGGCGAGGGGCGCGCCGGCGGCAATCTGGCCGGCCAGTTCCATGGCCCGGGCCTGGAGCTCGCCCGCCGGCACCACCTCGTTGAAAATGCCCAGGTTCAAGGCTTCATCAGACTGCACCCGGCGGCCGGTGAAATAGATCGCCTTGGCCCGGCCCATGCCGACCAGCTGGGTCAGAAACCAACTGCCACCATAATCACCCGACAGGCCGATATTGCCGAAGCCCGGCGCCAGGAAGGCCCGCTCGGCCGCCAGCCTGAGATCGCAGGCAAGCGCGATCGACATGCCCGCCCCGGCCGCCGCGCCAGGCAGCACGGCAATGGTCGGCTTGGCGAGGCTGTGAAGCCGCAATGCGAGCGTGTCCTGCCTGTGCTGAAGGTTGCGCACGCTGTCCTCGGTTGTGGCGCGGGGGCCGCCGGGGGTTCTGCCGGCGAACGCCGCGCCCAGCCCGCCCACATCTCCGCCGGCGCAAAAGGCGGTTCCTGCCCCGGTCACAATGACCACCCTGACATCCGGCTCTGCTTCCAGATCCAATAGCGCCTGGCGGAAGGCCGGGGTCAGCGTGTCTGACAGCGCGTTGCGTTTTTCAGGCCGGTTGAGGGTGATGATGCCAACGCGGTCTTCAATCGCGCAAAGCAACTCATCGGTACCGGTGTCGATTTCATGGGCGCCCATGGGCCCCTCCTTCTGCTTGATTAAAGGGCCTAAGCGCCGAGCGCTCTTGCCTTTTGCAAGGCGGGCCGCTGGTTGAGCCGCTCAATATAGGCCGCAACATAGGGCTTGTCGGAAATGTCGGCGCCCAGCCGGGCTGCGACCGTGCAGGCGTGCCCGGTCATGATATCGGCGCCGCTGAAGCCTCCCGCCAGGAACTCTCGGCCCGCCACATGCTGGTCCACCGCCCCCAACATGCGGCCCAGCAGCTTGGTGGCGCGGTCCACATTGACCTGGTTCTTGCGTTCGGGCGGCAGCAGGATTGTTTCCACCACGATGGTGTTGACCGGCGGCATGAGCATGCCTTCCGCATAGTGCAGCCACTGCAGGTAGACCGGAAAATCGGCCGAGGCCGTGTCCGGCACCATCCGGCCGCCGCCATGTCTTGCGAGAATGTACTCAACAATGGCGCCCGATTCAGTGAGCAGCACATCCCCATCCTCCAACGCCGGCACACGCCCCATCGGACTTATCTGAAGATATTCCGGCGCCCGCATGCGCGGGTCGCCCAGCTTGTACATCTCAATTTCGTAAGGAAGCCCCAGTTCTTCACAAAGCCAGACAATACGGACAGCGCGGCTGTCGGGAGCAAAATGGATTTTCATTGGGATCACTCTTGATGGGAAACCTGGACCATACCCTTCACGAGCCGATTGAAGCGCGACCGACAAACGCTATAATGCCACTGGCAGAGCTTGATGGACACGCGACGCATCAGCTTGTTTCAGGCCGAATTTTCAAAAGAGGGTAGCCTAGGAAAACTCCACATATCAACACAAAGAGCCACACACCAATTGGCCGCGTTAGGCTGCCCACATCAGCGTGCACCACATAATCAATAAACGGGAGGAAAGAATGGTCTTCAAACACATTTCACTGGCCGCAGTGCTGGCGCTCGGGCTTGCCAGCGGCGCTTCAGCTCAGACACTTGAAGATTTGAAGAACGACAAGAACACGCCCGGCGACATCCTCACCTATGGCATGGGCTACGACCTGACACGCCATAGCGCCCTGAACCAGATCAACAGGGACACAGTGAACAAGCTCAGGCCTGTGTGGACCTATTCTCTTGCCGACACCAGGGGCCAAGAAAGCTTCCCGATCATCCACGACGGCGTGATGTATGTGACCACCCACAATTCCACCATGGCCTTGGACGCCCTTACCGGCAAACAGAAGTGGAAGCAGGTGATTGAATATCCGGCCGAGACGCCGCGCGTTGCCTGCTGCGGCATCGTCAACCGCGGGGTCGCCATCTTGAACGGCAAGATTTTCCGCACCACCCTGGATGCCTACGTCATCGCCCTGGATGCGGCGACGGGCAAGGAAGTGTGGCGCACCAATTCCATCGATTTTAAGACCGGTTATTCCATGACCGTGGCCCCGCTGATCGCCGATGGCGTGTTGATCACCGGCATCTCGGGCGGGGAGTACGGCATTCGCGGTTACATTGAGGGCTATGATCCGGAAACCGGCAAGCGCCTGTGGCGCACCTACACCATTCCCGAGCCCGGCCAACCCGGATCGGAAACCTGGAAAGATGGCGGCGACGCCTGGAAGCGCGGCGGCGGGCCAACATGGCTGACCGGCTCCTACGATCCGGAGCTCAACACGGTCTATTGGGGCGTGGGGAATGCCGCCTCCTGGAACGCAGGTTTGCGCCCCGGCGACAACCTTTACACCAGCTCAATCCTGGCGCTCGAGCCCAAGACGGGCAAGATCATGTGGCATTATCAAACTTCGCCCAACGATCCGTTCGACCATGACGGCACCAACGAGCTGATCCTCGCGGAGCTGGACGGCAAGAAGGTGGTCATGCAGGCCAGCCGCAACGGCTTCTTCTATGTGCTCGACCGCACCAACGGCAAGCTGGTGGCCGCGAACAAGTTCGTCGATAAAGTGAACTGGGCCAACAAGGTCGACATGTCCACCGGCCGCCCCGACATCACGGACATCACGTCCAAGGCGCGCTCGGGCGAAGAGGTGGTGTACTGGCCCTCGGCCTTCGGCGGCAAGAACTGGTCGCCCATGGCCTATAACCCGGACATGAAAACCGCGTTTGCCAACACCCTGAACATCGGCATGAAGTACAAGGCCGTGGAGCCGCAATACCGGCCCGGCGTGTTCTATTTCGGCGCTGAATTTGCCTGGGAGTGGCCGGAAGGCGCGCGCGGCTCGCTGAGGGCCATTGACCCGATGACCGGGAAGATCAAGTGGCAGGCCGAATCCGACATCCCGCGCATGGCGGCGGTGCTGTCCACAGGCGGAGGCCTGGTGTTCACCGGAACCCAAACCGGTGAGTTCGAGGCATTCAACTCTGAGACCGGCGAGAAGCTGTGGGAGTACAACACAGGTTCAGGCATCGTCGGCCAGCCGGTGACCTGGGAGAAGGACGGCAAGCAATATGTGACTGTGCTCAACGGGTCGGGCGCCGTCTATGTGCTGTTCTCCGGCGACGAGCGGCTTGCCAACACCCCGGCCGGCGGGTCGGTTTGGACCTTCGCGCTTGGAGACTAGAAACGCATGGTCCGATTGATCGTCGGTTTCATGCTTGGGCTGGCGCTGTTGACGGCGCCGGCCTTTGCGTCTGATGCCAAGCTGAACAAGGCCAAGCGCACCTACAAACAGTTCTGCGCCCATTGCCATGGCCTCAACATGGTCAATCCGGGCACCTCGTCCTATGACCTGCGCAAATGGCCGAAAGACCAGAAGGACCGCTTCTTCACCGTGGTGAAGAAGGGCAAGGGCAACATGCCGGCCTGGGGCGATATTCTGACCCCTGATGAGCTGGAGCACCTTTGGTATTATGTGGCCTCACGGGCTGGGAAAGAGCCGTTCGAGGACACGGCGCAAAAGGTGGAAGACGCAAAACCGGTCCCGCCAAAGACGCTCGCCGCGGGAAAGCTCACCGCCTGTGTGGCACGCAATGGGGGCGTCATGTCAGGTGCCCGGCATCAAGGCGGCACCGGACTTGACTACGGCGTGGTGAAGGCCGTGGCCGAGGCACTGGAGCTTGACCTCAAGATCACCTGGTTTGAGAGCGAGCAGGAAGAAGAGAGCGATCCTGTGAAGGAGACCTATGCGCTGCTGGCCCACGGGCTTTGTGACGTGGTGCCCGGATTTGCGCTTTATGCTTCTGCCATGGACGGGCTTGCGGGCCAGCGCGCCGCATTGCCCCGCTGGGACGACCAGCCGGACCATCAGCCCCTGGGCTTTCAGGTGGATCTGAAGCCGGTGGTGGCATCTCACCCCTATGTCCGCATGGAGATGGGGATCGTGGTGAGTGGACCGGACACCCGTGTTTTCAACTCGCTGACAGACCTGGAAGGGCGCAAAGTGGGCGTGGAACAAGGCACGCTTGCCGGCGTTCTGACCCTGCGCCAAGGCACACCCGCCATGGTGGCCGCGGCGCAGACCTTCAATCCGGGGCCAACCTTCTTGTGGAAGATGGAAATCGGCGCTTTCGATGCTGCCCTTGTGACCGTAGCGGCCTACGACTTTCACAAGCGCCAGAACCCGATCACAAAACTGAAGCTGACCGACTACCGGCATCCGCTGGGGTTCAATCTCGGCATCGCATCGCTTCAGGAAAACGCCCAATTGGCGGGCCGGGTCAATGCCGCGATTTCAGAGCTTCTGACCGCGGGCGCATTCCGGAAGATCGCCGAGGGCTACAAGATCCACTACGCCGAACCCCGCAAACCCCACGTTCAGGCACGCATCACCATGAAGGAAATCCTGGCGGTGCAGTGATGGGCTGAAGCTATTTCGGTGTGGGCCAATCTTGTTCGCGCGGGCGCCAGCGCTTTGACTTGCCGTTTGTCAGATCGTCCAACTGCTTCAGATATTTGTTGCGCATGGCCTTTTCGCCGGCCAGACAGTCGGTTTTCTGCTTCAAGGACGCAAGATGCAGATGGCTGGGCGGCCGCGGCACCAGGCCGGCGATTTCCATGACCAGCTTGCGGGAAATGGATTTTCCGAATTCCGCCCAAGAGGACACGGGGAACACAAACGATCCCGGCCCGCCCGACACGCAATCTTTGTAGTAGGCGGCAACATCGATATCCACCGAGCTGTCTCCCGCATCGCCCACAAGGGGCAATCCGTTGATCGTGACCTGGCGCGATAGCAGCCGTTGGCGCGGCTCGGCGATCGCCGGCCCGCCATTGTTGGGGCCGTCACCGGAAATATCGATCACTTTGCGAAGTCCCCTGAACGGCGTGTTGTCGAAGAGCTCCGAGGCATAGGCCAATCCCATGGAGATCGAGGTCTCTCCGCCGCGGTGAATGGGGGCCTGCTTAAGCGCCTCGGCGAAGCTCGCTGCACTTGCGAGGCCATCGATCAGGGTCCATGGCACCACCTGAAACTGGGTTCCCGGCCCAGCCCATTCCACATAGGTGACCGCAATCTTGCCTAAGGGCCCGGAGGTGATCGCCGCAATCACTTCAGGCTTCACGAAGGCCTGGCCGTAACCGCGGCGCTGCACGTTCTGCTCGCCAACCGATATGGAAAAGGAGATGTCGGCAGCAATGACCAGTTCCAGATCAACCTCAGTAATTGAGTCCGGTTTTTGTGCCAATGCTCTGTTCTGCCAGCAGAAAATCATGATCCCCAGGAGCATCAAGAGACCGGTTGTGCGCCAATGCCGGCTCATGGTTCGGATCTCCGGTACTCTTTGCCCAAAGCCTGCTCATAGACCTTCAGCATGGCGCTTTTGGGCTCAGCACCATAGCCGGCCGCGATCGCCGCTTCGTAGGTGGCGATCATCGCCTCCACCACGGGCAGGTTCGCGCCGGCCTCACCGACCATGGACTTGACGTTCAAGATGTCCTTGTAGGCATCCTGCAACGCAAAATCGGTATCAAAACGGCGATCCAACATGCGCGGCACGAAATAGTCTGAGGCAAAGCTGCGGGCGCTGGCGGTGGTCACCGTTCGGGCCACCTCTTCAGGCTTCAGGCCCATGGCGACGGTGAGCGGAAGCACTTCGCACAAGGCGGCTATGTTCACGTTGTAGATGATGTTGTTGAAGGCCTTCATGGCCTGCCCGCTGCCCAGCGCGCCGCAATGGATGACCGTTTCACCGAAACTCTCCAAATAGGGTTTCACGCTGGCGAAGGCGTCGTCCGCGCCGCCGAACATGACCGTCAGCGTGCCGTCGTCAGCCCGGAACGGCATGCCGGATATGGGGCAATCCCAGTAGGTTACGCCAAGGCCCGCCGCCTTTTCGGCAATGGCCAGCGCATCGGTTCTGTCCAGGGTTGAGGTGTCCACGACCGTCGAGCCGGTCGTGCCTTCGCTCTCGATCCCTCCAGGGCCGAACAGAACGTCCCGCACTTGAGGAGAAGACGGCAAGCATAGGAAGATGAGCCGACTTCGCGCTGCAACGTCTCGCGCACTGCCGCATGCCGTGGCGCCGAGGTCCGCGAGGGCCTCCATTGCCGCCTCGTTCTGGTCGTGAACGAAAAGCTGGCCGACTCTCTTCAACAAATGCCTCGCCATGCCGCCGCCCATGCGGCCAAGACCTATGAAACCAACTGTGCTGGGCGCCATCGCGGCCCCTCCTTCGCCTGTTGCAGCTGAAGTCTAGTGTGCATGGCCGAGTGGCTCAACGGGCGTCTGCCGATGCGTCAACTCTCTGGAAGCTTCCACTCAAACAAGAGTTTGATCGCTACCACCCCCTCGCCCCAGCGCGGCTCGGAGACCAATTGCACCATCTCCACCGATCTGCGCTTCAGCTCCTGGCCCGCCTTGGTCCGCAGCACCACGGTGCCGGGGGCGTCGCCGCCCTGCCCCGGCATGGCAAACAGCTTGGGGTGCCGGTAGACCACCAGCTCATAACGCTCGTCCGGGCTGGTGTAGCGGGCATATTCGGTCGTGCCTCCAGAATACCAGGACACCGCCAGCAGTCCACCGGCGCACATTAGCGCCACCAAGAGGCCGAGCAGTACACGACCGATCCGCTTCACGTTGTTGTTCCTTTGCACATGCGGTTTGATCTTTCCTGAAGGGTCTGATTTCATCCCTTACCAAAGTCAATACCGACCACCCATTAGAGAGGAAGACCCAAGATGGCAAAGGGCTATTGGATCGCACGTATCGATGTCAGCGATATGGAGAAATACAAGAAGTACATCGCGGCCAATGCTGGACCCTTGGCAGAGTTTGGCGGGAGGTTCCTTGTACGTGGCGGCGACCGGCAGGAGGCGGAAGGCAATCACCGCGAGCGCAATGTGGTGATTGAGTTCGAGAGCTACCAAAAGGCCATCGACTGCTACAACTCGCCTGCCTATCAGGCCGCAATAGAATTGCGCACCCCGGTCAGTGAGGGCGATGTGGTGATCATCGAGGGCTATGACGGCCCACAGCCCGGCGACGCTTAAGGCGAGCAGCCCTCATGAGCACAATCACAATCAACGAAGACCGCTTTCTGGCCGACCTCGACAGATTGCGGGATTTTGGGCGGACGGGAACGGGCGTTGTGCGCCCGGCCTTCTCCGAGGCCGACTTGAACGCGCGCAAATGGCTGGCGGGGCGCATGGCCGATGCCGGGTTGACGCCGGTGTTCGATCCGGCCGGCAACCTGTTCGGCCTGCCTGCCGGCGATGAGCCCTGCTTTCTGACCGGTTCCCACACCGACAGCCAGCCAGAAGGCGGCTGGCTGGATGGCGCCTATGGGGTGATTGCCGGGCTGGAGGCCGCACGGGCCGTTGCAGAAGCGAGCGGCCCGCCCGTGGCGGTGGTCTCGTTCCAGGATGAAGAAGGCTGGTTCGGCATGATCACCGGCAGCCAGGTCTGGTCCGGCAACATGAGCCTGGACGCCGCTGACACCCTCACCGATCCACATGGCGTCACTTTTGCCCAATCGCGCGAACGCATGGCTGATTGGCATAAGGGCGCGTTTGTGCCGCCCAGCCGCTTCACCGGCTTTCTGGAGGCCCATATCGAGCAAGGCCCCAATCTTGATCTCGCCAAGGAGGCAATCGGTGTGGTGGAGATGATCGTGGGCATCCGCGAGCTGACCATCACCTACACCGGCGAGACCAACCATGCGGGCACAACGCCCATGGCGACCCGGCGCGATGCGGTGAAGGGCCTGGCGGCCTTCTCAACCGCGTTGGATGAGCGCCTGCGCAATATCGTCGTGCCGTCCACGGTGTGGACCATTGGCCATGTGAACGTGCATCCCAACGCCTCATCCATCGTGCCGGGCCGGGTGACATTCTCCATGCAGTGGCGTGACGGCGAAACGGACCGCCTGGAGCGCATGGAAGCAATCATCCGCGAGTTGGCGGACGAGACCGCCCAGTCCATGGGTCTTGGGGTGGAGATTTCGAACTACCATGCTCTTGCGCCCGTTCCCATGGATCAGGGCTTTGCCGATCTGATCTCCGCATCCGCCGAGGCCATTGCGCCCGGACGCTGGCGACGGATGCCGTCGGGTGCCATTCACGATGCCTCCAACGTGGCCGCGGTTCTTCCCGTCGCCATGATGTTCGTTCCGTCGATTGGCGGCATCAGCCACAGCTTTGACGAGGACACCGACCGCGAAGATCTGTTGGTCGGGGCCCGTGTGCTGGCGGGCGCCGTTGCGGCATGCGCCGGGTTTTCCAGCTAACCATCCACAGCCAACGCCACCAGCCCGCTTGCGCGGCGGGCTGGCCCCATGCAACTGATAGCTCATGATCATCGCCACCTGGAACATAAACGGCATCAAAGCACGCCTTGAGGTGCTGATTGCCTGGCTGAAAGAGGCAAACCCCGATGTGGTCTGCCTGCAGGAAATCAAGTCGATCGACGAGAACTTCCCCGCCGGACCCATCGAAGAGCTCGGCTACAACGTAGCCACCCACGGGCAAAAGGGCTTCAACGGTGTCGCCATCTTGTCGAAACGGCCGTTTGACGAATTGATCCCCAGGCTGCCCGGCGATGATGGCGACGAGCAGGCCCGCTATCTGGAGGCAGTGATCAGCGGGGACGAAGGCGCGGTTCGGGTGGCCTCCATCTATCTGCCCAACGGGAACCCGGTGGACACGGAGAAGTACCCCTACAAGCTGAGCTGGATGGAGCGCCTCATTGCGCACGCCCAAGACCGCCTGCAGGATGAAGAGCCTCTGGTGCTGGCCGGCGACTACAACGTGATCCCACAGGATGGAGACTGCTATTCGCCCGAAGCCTGGGCCGGGGATGCCCTCGCCCTGCCGCAAACCCGGCACCGCTTCCGCACCCTTCTGGGTCTCGGCTTCACCGATGCTTTGCGGGCGGTGACCCCGGAAGACGGCATCTACACGTTCTGGGACTATCAGGCCGGCGCGTGGCAGCGCAACAACGGCATCAGGATTGATCATCTTCTGCTGTCGCCGCAAGCAGCCGACCGGCTGACGCAGTGCGAAACCACCAGCCATGTGCGTGGCTGGGAAAAGCCGTCCGATCACATTCCGGTCTGGATTGACCTCGCGGTGTAATGACCGCCGGGCTATTTCTTTTTGGGGGCGCGTTTCGCCCTGGGCTTGGCCGGGGCCCGTTTCTTGGGCGGTGCTGGGTCGTCTTTCATGCCGTAGGTCTCCGCCCGCGAGACGATCTTCTCTGCGCGCATCAGATGCGGACGGTCATACATCTTGCCGTCAATACCCAGAACGCCCGGATTTCCGGCCTTGGCAAAGGCTTCGACCAGGGCTCTGGATTGCTCCACATCTGATTTGAACGGGGTGAACGCCTCGTTGATGATCGGGATCTGGGCCGGATGGATCGCCATTTTGGCGGTGAACCCATCGCGCAATGCGGCGTCGCATTCGCGTTTCAGCCCGGCATGGTCCTTGTAGTCGATGTGCACCGTGTCGATGGCCTCCACCCGTGCGGCGTGGGCGGCGATGAGGCAAAGATTGCGCACCAGTTGATAAGGCGGCAGGAACATCCCCTGCTCGTCCCTGTTGGCCAGCGCCCCCATGTCGGCGCTCAGATCCTCAGCGCCCCAGCCGAGCCCCAAGAGCCTCGGCGTCGACCCGCCGTAGGAGCCCAGACCGAAAACCGAGCGGGCGGTCTCCGTGGCGATGGCGATGAGTTTCACCGTACCGGTGGTGATCGCCATCTCGCTTTCCTTGGCGACAAGCATCTCAGAGAGCTTCTTGGCGTTCTCACCATCGCGGCACTTGGGCAGCACCACGCCATCCGGCCTGCCTGGCATGACACTGTCCAGATCGCGAAAGGCCTCCCCGTCGCCCAGCGGATTGAC
>CAJHYS010000063.1_pt1 | contig 31132 bp, 28 predicted proteins | sample 9198801 | NCBI WGS metagenome assembly CAJHYS01 (sample SAMEA7708368, study PRJEB35096) | sediment metagenome | biome: marine neritic benthic zone biome [ENVO:01000025]; feature: sediment [ENVO:00002007]; material: shallow marine sediment [ENVO:03000034] sea grass bed [ENVO_01000059] ...
AATCGTAGATCAGTTGGGCCAGGTCCTCGATCGAGTAGATGTCGTGGTGCGGGGGCGGGGAGATGAGGCCCACACCCGGGGTTGAATGGCGCACCTTGGCGATGGTGGCATCCACTTTGTGGCCGGGCAGCTGGCCGCCTTCGCCGGGCTTTGCCCCTTGCGCCATCTTGATCTGCATCATGTCGGAATTGACCAGATACTCGGTGGTCACCCCAAACCGGCCCGAGGCCACCTGCTTGATGGCGGAACGCATGCTGTCGCCGTTCTTCATGGGCTTGAAACGGTCCACTTCCTCGCCGCCTTCGCCGGTGTTCGACTTGCCGCCGATGCGGTTCATGGCAATGGCCAGGGTCGTGTGGGCCTCGCGCGAGATCGAACCGAACGACATGGCGCCGGTGGCAAAGCGCTTGACGATCTCCGCAGCCGGCTCCACCTGGTCGAGCGGAATGGGCTTGCGGCCGGTTTCCTTGGCGTCGCGAATGCGGAACAAGCCGCGCAGTGTCATGGTTTGCGCGCTTTGCTCGTTGATGGCCTTTGCGAAGTTGAGGTACTTCTCCGGCAGTTCACCGCGCACCGCGTGCTGCAGGTCGGCCACCGCATCCGGCGTCCAGCTGTGGTTCTCGCCGCGCAGGCGGAAGGCATACTCACCGCCCACATCAAGCGAGGTCTCCAGCACCGGATTGTGGCCGAAGGCATCCGCGTGCCGGCGCAAGGTTTCTTCAGCAACGCCTTCAAGCCCGACACCCTCAACGGCCGTGTTGGTGCCGGTGAAGTATTGCTCCACGAAATCCGAAGACAGGCCCACGGCATCGAAAATCTGCGCACCGCAATAAGACTGATAGGTTGAGATGCCCATCTTGGACATCACCTTCAGGATGCCTTTGTTCACCGCCTTGATATAGCGCTTGGCCGCCTCTTCTGCGGTCAGGCTATTGTCTTCCATTTGCGGCAGCATGTCCCCAAGGGTCTCGAACGCAAGCCATGGATTGACGGCCTCGGCGCCATAGCCGGCCAGGGTGCAGAAATGATGCACCTCGCGGGCCTCGCCGGTTTCAACCACCAGCCCGACCGATGTTCTGAGGCCGCGCCGGATAAGGTGGTGGTGCACCGCGGAGGTGGCGAGCAGCGAGGGGATCGCCACCCGGTCCGGACCCATCAGGCGGTCGGACAGAACGATGATGTTGTAGCCATGGGCCACGGACGTCTCGGCCCGGTCGCACAGATTGTCGAGCGCCGTCTTCATGTAGCTGGCGCCCCGGTCCACCGAGTAGGTGATGTCCAGGGTGGTGGTGAGAAACTGGTTGTCGGCAATGTCGCCAATGGCGCGGAGCTTCTCCAGGCCCTCATTGTTGATGATGGGCTGGCGCACTTCCAGGCGCTTGAGCGTCGAAGTCCCTTCCAGGTCCAAGAGGTTGGGGCGCGGGCCGATGAAGGAGACCAGCGACATCACCAGTTCTTCGCGGATCGGATCGATCGGAGGGTTGGTCACCTGGGCAAACAGCTGCTTGAAATAGGTCGCCAGGTTTTTGGACTTCGAGGAGAGCGCGGACAAGGGCGTGTCCGTGCCCATGGAGCCGATGGCCTCCTGGCCCGTGTGGGCCATGGGGGTCAGCAGGAATTTCAGATCTTCCTGGGTGTATCCGAAGGCCTGTTGGCGCTTCAGGAGGGAGACGTTCGAGCGCGGCGCCGAGCGTCCAACCGGCGGAAGGTCACGCAGGAGGATCTGCCCGCGGGCCAGCCATTCCGAATAGGGAAAGCGGGTGGCGAGGTCTGCCTTCAGCTCTTCATCGGAAATGATGCGGCCCTGCTCCAGATCGATCAGCAGCATCTTGCCCGGCTGCAGGCGCCACTTGCGCACAATGTCTTTTTCCGGAATGTCGAGCACGCCCATTTCGGACGCCAGCAACACCCGGTCATCGGAGGTTTCCAGGAAACGGCATGGGCGCAAGCCGTTGCGGTCGAGCGTCGCGCCGATCGCGCGCCCGTCGGTGAAGGCAATCGCCGCCGGACCGTCCCAGGGTTCCATCAGCGAGGCATGATATTCATAGAACGCCCGGCGGTTCTCATCCATCAGCGGATTGCCGGCCCAGGCCTCCGGGATCATCATCATCATGGCATGGGCAAGCGAATAGCCCCCTTGGGTCAGGAGCTCCAAGGCGTTGTCGAAACAGGCAGAATCCGACTGGCCTTCATAGGAGATCGGCCAAAGCTTCTGCATGTCGTCGCCATAGATCGGCGAGGCCATGGTGGCCTGGCGCGCGGCCATCCAGTTGAAGTTGCCGCGCAGGGTGTTGATCTCGCCGTTATGGGCAATCATCCGGTAGGGGTGGGCGAGCGGCCAGGACGGGAATGTGTTTGTCGAAAACCGCTGGTGCACCAGGGCCAGAGCCGATTCCACCCGCTCGTCCTGCAGATCCAGATAGTAGCCCGGCAAACCGGGGCCCAGCACCAGGCCCTTATAGACAATCGTGCGTGCCGAGCAGCTCACGGGGAAATAGTCCGGCACGGCGTCGGGCGTTGTTTGGCGCAACCGGTTGGAGACCACTTTGCGCATAACATAGAGCTTGCGCTCGAAGGTCACCTCGTCGGGAATGCCGGGCCCGCGCGCAATGAACACCTGCCGTTGAACCGGCTCGGCCGGCTTTACGGTTTCGCCAAGCACCGAATTGTCCACCGGCACATCGCGCCAGAACAGAACTTCCAGGCCTTCCTCTTTGGCCACTTCCGCATAGGTGGCTTCAATAGCCGCGCAATGGGCCTCGTTGCGCGGCAGGAACATGTGTCCAACGCCGTAGTGTTCCGGCTCGGGAAGCGCATGGCCGAGGCGTTCGGCCTCTGCGGCAAAGAACTTGTGCGGCAATTGTATCAGGATGCCGGCGCCATCGCCGGCCTTCGGGTCGGCGCCCACTGCGCCCCGGTGCTCAAGATTGGACAGGATTGAGAAGGCATCCTCAACGATTGCGCGGCTCTTGACGCCCTTGATGTTGCAGATCATGCCGACGCCGCAGGCGTCATGCTCATTATGGGGGTGATAGAGCCCTTGCGGCTCGGGCAGCCCGGCGGGTTTATGCGTTACGGCCTTGCCTGATCCGATCTGCCGATCCGGTTGATAACGCTCCGCCATGTTCCGCCTCCACTAGTCCCATCCACACAATAAACAGCCAAAAAGGTCCCTTTCGGGGCCTTCGTGCCTGGCTGGTATCCTCTGCCTTTTTGGGAGGGTGAGGGAGTGAAACAGCCGGCTTAGGATGCGGCTGTCAGGCGTCCGTTTTTACGGCGCGCGCAGCCGCTGGGAACCGTTTGGACCGGTTGCATTTCACGCTATGTGGCGCACAATACATCACAGCTTCATGACCAATCTGGTGCCAGGTGGTTCTCAACATTGGCTGATAGGACAGCACTGCTGTCCTATTCGGGGGGCAAACTGCCAGAAAATGCCCCCAGGCGCAAGTCGTCCGAAGGGGGGAGCGGCAATATGCGGGTCAGGTCCGTGCCGGTGCCTGTTCTAAGGCCTCGGCAACCGCAAAGAACGCTGGCTTTGGCTGGTAGCGGTCATCGAAAAGGGCAGGCCGCGGAGTGCCGTGCTTGCGTTTGAAAGGGGCGTAGCCGTGCACAATCCAGTGCTCCGCATCGCTCAACCCCCAAAAGCCCAGCCTCTTGACGTTCTCATGTTCCAGGACGGCACCCAGATAGTCCCGGTAGATCGCGGCAATCAGCTTGTCGCGCTTGGCGATGTTTTCGGGCAGCTCAATGTCGTTCACATCGAGCTCGGTGATGTACGCATCGAGGCCGAGGTCGCGGAGCCCGCGAAGGAATGCTGAAAGCGGGTTTTTGTGCACCGGCTGGGTCGGCAGCAGATGGGCCTGAAGACCGACGCCGTCGATGGACATCCCGGCCTTCATCAGCCGCTCCACCGTGGCGAGGGCCGTGTCGCGCTTGCGTTGGCAATAGGCGGCCCCGCAGCTCAGGCCGTAGTCATTGATCAGCAACTTTGCTTCCGGCGCAGCGCGCCGGGCGGTGCGGAATAAAAAGCGGACAAAGTCATCTCCATAAAGGTCCAGCACCGGGTTCTGGCGGTAACCGGCGTTGCGGTCTGAAAACGGTTCGTTGATCACATCCCAGCTATCGATCAGGTTGGGATAGCGCGACACGACCTTTTCCGCGAAGGCCATATAGTCGCGAACGAACGTGCCGTTTTGCGCATTGTTCAGCCAATTCGGCTGGGTTTGGTGCCAATAGAGAGTGTGGCCATGCAGCCTGAGGCCGTTGCTGCGGCAAAACGAGGCCGTTCCGTCCATGCGTTCGAACGCAAAGTCGCTCGTGCGTTTGGGCGCGAGGAAACCGGGCTTCAGCGCGTTTTCCGGTGTCACGATATCGCAGTGGTGGACAATCAGCGTTTGAAGATCGAAGTGCCCGCCGCCATTGTAGGCGGTGGACACCTTCAGGGACTTTTCCGCGGCCAGCTTCTTGAGGCTCACCTCGGTGCGGAACGGCAGGGGTTGTGCCGCAGGTGCGGTGAGCGCGGCAACGGAAGCGGCCGCACCGGCCAGGAAGCCCCGTCGGTTCATTTTTCCCGCCGCATTCTTAAGCTCAGCCGGCCAGACTATACTGGGCGCCGTCTGCGATTTCGGGAACCCGCACCGGTTGCGTCACGTGGCCACCTGCACGCAGGACATGGTCGAAATAGTCGATCGTCTTCTCAAGGCCCGCTTTCAGGGAAACCTTCGGTTCCCAGTCAAGATTGGCCTTGGCGCGCCGGATGTCGGGCTTGCGTTGTTGCGGATCGTCTGCCGGCAGAGGCAGGAAGACGAGCTTGGAGGAACTGCCGGTCATCTCGATCACCGTTTCTGCCAGCTGGCGAATGGTGAACTCGCCCGGATTGCCGAGATTGATGGGTTCGCGGCCCTGGTCGGGGCCTGAACGCATAAGCCGGATCAGCCCCTCGACCAGATCATCCACGTAACAGAACGAGCGGGTCTGATTGCCCTCGCCATAGATGGTGATGTTCTCGCCGTTCAGGGCCTGAACGATGAAGTTGGAAACCACCCGGCCGTCATTGATCTGCATGCGCGGACCATAGGTGTTGAAGATGCGGGCGATTCTGGTTTCCACCGGGCGCTCCTGACGGAACGAATAGAACAGGGCCTCGGCGGAACGCTTGCCTTCATCATAGCAGGCGCGCTCGCCATAGGGGTTGACGTTGCCCCAATAGCCTTCCGGCTGCGGGTGGACGTTCGGGTCGCCATAAACTTCGCTGGTGGAGGCCTGAAGCACTTTGGCATCGCAGGCCGAGGCGACCTCCAAGGCATGCAAGGCGCCCAGAAAGGAGGTGCGCATGGTGTCGACCGGTGAGGCCTGGTAGTGCACCGGGGAGGCCGGGCAGGCCAGATTGTAGATTTGGTCGACCTGCTCCCAATAGGGCTTGGCCACATCGTGCCGGCGCATGTGGAACGCACCCGATTCCATCAGGTGGCTCACGTTGGCCTTGGTGCCGGTGTAATAATTGTCGAGCCCGCGCACTTCGTGGCCCTCATTGATGAGCCGTTCGCACAGGTGGCTGCCGATAAAGCCCGCCGCTCCAGTTACCAGGATTGTTTTACACATTGCGATACCCGTTTCCATCATAGACGTGAGGCATATAGGCGACCTGCCGGGACACCGGCAGAGGCCTAATATACGTTGTTTGCACTGGCGTTGGATTGAAAACATGCATGAGCCAGGCGGTGATAAGTCCGAGCAGCAAACCCACGATGACGGCCGCGGGCAGCAACACCCTCGGATTTGGATTTGTGGGCTTGGACGAAGCATAGGCGACCGAAATGATCCGTGTGTTTCCGGTGGGAAGGCCGATCTGTTCCTTGACCTGCTTGGCGCGGGTCAGGAAGGTCTCGTAGACTTCGCGGCTGGAAGCGGCTTCTTGTTCCAGCTCCCTCAGCTTGATGCCGTCGGAGTTCGACTGTGCCGCGGTCTCCTGCAGCTCAGCCAACTGGCGCTGCATGGCCTTCTGGTTTTGCAGGGCCACATTGTAGGCCACCTGATAGCGTTCGGTGACCCGAGCCAGGTCGCGCCGCAAGGCGGTCTCCAGGCTGCGCCGCAATTGCACGGCGGCCTGCATCTGGGGATGTTGCGGCAAATAGCTGACCGCCAGATTGGCCTCGCGCGCCCTGGCATCGGCCAGGCGCACCAGAAGCCCGTTTGACACGCTTGATTCCAAGGCCTCCGACTGAACCGCGCCGTTCAGCGGCCGGTTGGCCAAGCGGCGGGCTTCGTCCAGATTCGACTTGGCGGTTTTGGTGGCCGCTTGGGCAAGGCCCAACTGATTGTTGGTGTCGCGCAGCTGCTGCTCAACGACCAAAAGGTTCTGGGCCCCGATGAGGCCGTTCTCGCGGCGGTAGATTTCCACTGCCTCGGAGGCTGCTTTGGCCGTTGCGCGCAAATCGCTCAAGCGGCTGTCCAGCTCGGTTGACGCTTCGCGCGTGGTGTTGCTGGAATGCCGGCGGCTTTCCGAAACATAGATCTGGGCAATGCCGTTGCTGATCCGCGCCGCCTTTTCAGGGTCGCTGGAACGCATTGCGATCTGCACCACATAGGTATTGCCTTTGCGTTTCACTTTGAGCCGCTTCAGCAGCTTGCGCTTGGCTTTGTCATAGGGGCTCATCTGAGTGCTGGAGGCGTCCCCCAGAACGATGGATTTGGCGCCGCCCACGATCGCTCTGAGAACGGCTGAATTGAGCCCGCCGACAAATTCGGAATCCTGATCAAGGTTCTCACGGGCAATGATGCGGGCCAGAACCGATTCTGAATGAATGATGGCAACCTGGCTTTCCACCAGCGCTGTGTCTGCACCCAACGCCGAGGACCCAAGACCAGACGGCACAACCTCGCCTTTGGTGAGTTCCTTCTTGCGCGGGTCGATGAGGATCTCCGCAACCGATGTGTAGAGCGGCGTGGCGCTGCGCACATAAAGCACGGAGAGAAACACCGCCAAAACGGTGATGCCGATCACCAGCCAGCGTTGACGCCAGATTGCGTTTGCACACTCGCGCAACTCAGCAGCAAATCCAGTTTCACGCTGCATTTCGAGCCGGGCAAAGTGCAACCGCTCAATCGCTTCGAAGAACTGGTTATTGTCTTGTGGCATCTCACTCTCCTGGGAAACGTCCCAATTCAAGACACTCTTGATCAGGGATTGCTGATTCGGCAGTGTCTATACTTGGACATGAGCATAATTCATGCCGAACACATGAGCTCATTGGCGCGGGGCCAACGTTTGACGAATTCTCCTCAGGACGTTGAATAGTCTCGGGTGCGAACGCAGATTGTTTTTGCTGCGCCAATAGGCCCAGACAACTGCGCCTTTCAGACTTGAAGGGACCAAAAGCTCGTAGAGGGGACGTGGCATGCAGCCCAACTGCCGCTTGTAGGGCTGGTCGCCCACGGACAGGTCAAAACGGGTGACGCCTTCCTGTGCCAGGCGTTTGACGCTCTCAAACACCACCTGCAGGCCCGGCGAGTAGCGTTCATATGCTCCCATCTGGAAGCTTAAGAGCGTTCCCACAAAATGCTCTTTGTGGCGAATGCCAAGCTGTGCCCCCACCGCTTCGCCATTGGCTGTCAGTACGGCCGAGAAAGGCTTCAGGTCGCCATGCCGGCCTTCGCACACTTCTTGGTACAAGTGTCGCCATCGGGACTGATTCAATCCGTCCGGCCGGTCAATGGCCCTGAACCGCTCAGCGCGCATGGTCCAGATCGTGTCGAGCACATCGCTGCTGCTCAGCTCATCGTGAAACGTCACACTGCGTGCCGCCACCCTATTCATCTGGTTGATCTTTTGCCGAACATTGCGCCGCGCCTTGGTTCTGATGAGCATCTCAGCCTGCTCCGCACCGCATGCCTTCAGTTCCAGACACCAGGCAGAGTAGGGCAGTTTAGCAAGAAAGCGCGATGGCGCCAGCACCGGGGCAGAACCGTCCCGGGCCGCCTCCAGCTTGCTGATGAAGATCAGATCGTGGGGAGGAAGCCTTTTGCGGGCTTGCTGAAAGAAGGATTGAAGGCCGTCCGCGTCATTGGCCAGCGCCTGGCTCAACACCGGTGCATAAAGATCGCTCACCCCGCCGTCGGGCGCGGTGATGAAGGTGCAGCCGAAACGTTTGTGCCGGCACAACGGCAGGATAATGTCGGGCCGTCCATCAGCGCGCCGCGATCCGGTCAGGATCAACGGCTCGGCAAGGCCGAAGCGGGCGGTTGCCTCATACCAGGCAGACACCCAGCCCAGGGTCTGGAACGGGCCCGCATGACCCTCCATCGTGAGCTGGAGCCAAGCATCCTCCACGGCCTTCAGGTCGGTGAACAGGTCGATGTGCCAGTCGCTTTCAACGCCGGCCTGGCTGGCTGTGAGGAGCCATTCTGCAGAACTGCTTGCGCTCATGAAATGCCGCTTTCGCTCATCGCTTGTTTGCCCGCGAGGTCAAAGCAAGTTCTGGACCAGTTGTTCCAAGATTTCGGCAGGGTCCGGAGCGGCACGCTTCTTGCTCGCGCGGTCCATATGAAATGCCCATCCGGCAAACCGGCGCAAAACCTGAAAGCGAGCCAACTGTGAAACGCATCATCACAACTTCGATCATCGATCAGATGTTGATCAGTGCGATGATGTTCGTCATCAACCTCTTGTTGATCGGTCTGGCCGGCGCGGAGAGTTTTGGCCGCTTCATCGTTGTTCTAGCGGCGTTTCTGATGAGTTTCGGCGCCCAGAACGCTCTCGTTCTTGTGCCCATCAACGTGCTCATTCCAGGCCGCTCCAAGGCCATGCAGAGCCGCAATCTGAGGATGCTCGCCACCGTGGACATTGCGGTGATCGGCGCTTCGGCGGCGCTCGTGGCGGCCGTGGTCGGCCTGCTCGGGTTCGGTCTCGGCTTGGTGCTTGCCTCGGCGGCGCTGGTCATCTTTGGCTCAAACCGGGAATTGATGCGCACCGTGTTTCAAACGCAAAACCGTGCCGGCCGCTACCTGGCCATGGATGTGACGGTTATTGCGGCGACCGGAGCAGCGTTGCTCGCAACGTGGCGCTTCATGGCCCCGGAGACAGCAGCCATCACCTCGCTTGCCATCGGCAATCTGGTGGGCACGGCAGCGTTCGGCACCCGTGTGCAGCGCACGCCGTTGCGCTTGCGGGAAATGATCAGGCGGTATTCGGCATACTGGGTGAAATCCCGCTGGGCTTTGGCCGGCGCTGCGGTGACCGATGTGCAGATGCGCTTTTACATTTTCGCCATTGAAATTCTCAGCGGCAGCGCGACACTCGGTCTGCTTCAGGCCGGCCGGGTGATGGTCAATCCGATCGCCATGATGGCGTTCGCCTGGGCCCGGGCCATCCGGCCCAACATGGCCGAGCGGCTGACCAGCGGCGACCGCAACGCGGCCTTGGGCATGATGAAGAACGGCGTCTTGCTGCTCACCGCAGTGGGCATCGCCTATCTCACCGTGCTCAACCTGGCCTGGCCCCTCATCGATGTCCATCTGCTGAAGGGCCGCTATCCCGGACTTTACGACACGCTTCTTGTGTGGAGCGTCTTTGCCATCGTGAACCTGCCCTCAATTTGCGTCAGCATCTATCTGCAGGCAGCCCACAAATATCGTGAGCTGACCATTTGCGGGGCCTTCTCCGCGGCAGGGTCCAGCCTGCTTCTTTGCCTGCTGGTTCTGGATGTGCCGAGCATCTGGGCCATTGGTGCCTTGATCGTCGGCGAGCTGATCATGATGGCCGGCCTCTTCAAGGTGATGCGTTCAGAACTCAATGGAGCAGCAGAGCATGACAGTCTCCCTCGCCCAGCCCTATAGGGGTGCAAGCGTGGCGCCGCTCGCGCCGCCGCGGACCAGTTTTGCCGAGCGCCTGGTTGCGCTCATCCCGGCGCTTGTGCTGCTCAATCCCATTCTGATTTGGCCCCTGCTCTACGCCACCCCCATCGGCGGCGGGCACGGTTTGAGCTTTGGCTTCGGGGCCTCGCAAAGCTACCTCATCCACAAGATCTGGATGCCGCCCCTGTTCGGCCTCGCGCTGGTTGCCGCCTGCGTCGCCGGCCGGCGGCATTTGAAGCTGAACATGCCTTACGTGGTCGGCTTCCTGTTGTTCTTCGGCTGGAGCGCGCTCAGCGTGCTGTGGGCCCTGGCACCGGTCGTGGCCGCCTCGCGCCTTGCCTTGCAGGTGATGATCGCAGTGAGCATCTATCTTTCGTTCGCCCTGGTGAAAGACCCCAGAAAGATCCTGGAGCCGGTGTTCTGGCTGATTGTGGCTGCCGTGTTCGCAAACCTGGCCTCGGTGGCAATGCGGCCGCCCGGTCCCATCGGGCATGAGGGCATCTACGAGCACAAGAACAACCTTGGCGCCTTCTGCGTGGTGGCCATCATGTTCGCCTTCTACCGGTTGAGCTGGGGCAACACCTTCGGCAAGCTGGTGGCGCTGTTGGTTCTGCCGCTGTCCACCGCGCTGCTTTATGTGAGCCTGTCTAAGACATCGGCCGGGCTTCTGCCCGTCTGTCTGCTGGCCGGCCTTGCCGGATGCGCCGTTGCCCGGTGGCTGCGTATCTCCGCGGCCGTGCAGTTTGCCGGCGTTATGGTGTTGGGCGCGGTCGGGCTCTATCTCGCTGAGTCCGTTCTGCATCTGAATTTTTGGGATCTGGCCGCAATGGTAACAGGCGATCCCACCTTCACCGGCCGCACGGATATCTGGGCCTTCACCCTCGACCAGGTCATGCAGCGCCCGATAGGCGGATATGGTTTCAGGTCATTCTGGCAGATCGGTGCGGAAAGCCCGGCGCTCAAAACCGGCGCCACCTTCACCGCCCAAACCGCGCACGCCCATAACGGCTATATCGACATCATGCTGCATGGCGGTGCGGTGGCGCTCGCCATCTTCATCCCGCTCTTGCTGATGGGCCTTCACCTGGCCAGCCGCATTGCCGACCGCAGCTTCATTGCCGGTGCTGCGGGCCTTGCCCTCATGGTGTTTTCCATCCTCTACAACCTGTTGGAAACCTCCTGGTTCCTGGGCACCAACGTGGCGTTCATCGTCTTCCACATTGTCTGGCTGGCCATCGTTTACGATCCCATCAACGACCGCACAGACCAGGTCCGGACACAGCCATGGCTGAGATAACCGTTGCAATCGCCAGCTGCGGGCGGCCCAGCCTGGCCCGCACGCTTGCCTCCATCGATGCCCAAATCTTTCCCGAGGGCTGGAGCGTCGATGTGGTGGTAGCCGACGACAGCATGGATGGCGCAGCGGCAAAGATCGCCGCGCGCCTCGACATGCAACTGCCCCTTCAGGTGGTGAACGTTGCCAGCGCCAACATTGCCATGGCCCGCAACGCCTGCCTGGAAGCTGCCGGCGGCCAGTTCATTGCGTTTATCGATGATGACGAGATCGCCGGGCCACATTGGATTGCCGAGCTGGTGGAAGACGCCCTCAAGGCTAAGGCCGATTGCCTGTTTGGCCCGGTCATCCCGGAATATGCGCCGGGTGCGCCGGCGTGGATTGTTGCGCTGAACCCGCTCTTTCCAAGCGAAGTGCAAACCGCCCGCCGCGGCGCCTTCATCATGGGGCGCACGGGCAACAGTCTTATCAGACGCGCGTTCATTGAGCGCCATCAGCTGCGCTTTGACACCTCCTTCGGCTCCGGCGTGGAAGACCTTCATTTCTTTGCCCTGTGCCGGGCCCACAAGGCCAAAATGGCAACCACCGACCGGGCGCCCGTGCGCGAGCCCGTGGAGGCCTCCCGCACAACGCTTGGCTATGTTCTGAAATCCTGCTTCGCCCGCGGCAGGGGGTATGCCCGTGTCATGTCCATGACCCGGCAGGACGGGTTCACAAGCTCATCCAAAATGGCGTTGAGCAGTGTGGCGAAGATCCTGATTTGCAGTGTCCTGGCGTTCGGCTCGCTGCCGCTCGGCCAGCTCCGCTGGGTCCGCTTTGCCAGCTCTGCGGCCAGCAATCTCGGGAAGGTTGCCTATCTGGTGCGCGGGGCGCAGTCCTAAAATCAATCAGCCGTAATGCATCCTGGCCGGGCGCCGCAGGCGGGGCTCGGCAAATTTCTTCAGGCCGACAAGCTGCTTGGCGACCTCCCAGCAGAACAGCGGATTCAGCACCAGATAGCGGTGCCAGAGGCGGACAGGTTCCATCATCAGCCTGTAGAGCCACTCAAGGCCTCTGGCTTGCATCCAGGCCGGGGCCTGGCTCAGAAGCCCGGCATGGAAATCAAACGCCGCGCCCACCGCCAGAACCGGCAATGACAGGTCTTTGACGTTCTCATAGGCCCAGACCTCCTGGCGCGGGCAGCCAAGCCCCACAAACACGATGCGTGCGCCCGATTGCTTGATCCGCTCAACGGTTTCAGCATTCTCCCCAGCGCTCAACTGGCGGAACTTGGAGGCCTCCATACCGGCGATCTTCAGGCGCGGAAAGCGCTCTGCGAGCTGGCCGCGCAGGTTATCCAAGACGGCGGTCTTGCTGCCGTAGAAGTAGACCGGCAAGCCGGCGGTCTCCGCATAGGAGCAAATGCGCAAAGTCAGTTCAGGTCCATAGACCCGGTCCGGCAGCGAGATGCCGTGCACCAGGCGCAACGCCCAGCGCACCGGCTGGCCGTCCGGCACCACCAGATCAAGCGCGTTGAGCCGCTGGCCGTGCTCGGCGTCCTGAACGCCGGTCATGACCCCATGCACCGCCAAAGCGGAAACCGACAGGGGGTTCTTAGTGTTTGCGGCCTCCAGAATGCGTGCGGAGGCGGCATCATAGTCCACGGCCGAAATCGCAATGTCGGCCACCTTGTGCTTGCCGAGATCTAACATCAGCTTGCATCCTTCCAGCGGCCGATGCCGTTTTCGTAGAGGTCTTCGATAATGTCTTCGATGCCGTATTTCAGCTCATAGCCCGGATAGGCCTTTTGGAACCGGGTGATATCGCTGATCCACCAGATATGGTCGCCTGAGTGGTTGTCGTCCGAGTAGGTCCAGTTGAGCCTGCGCCCGGCCTGGTGTTCGCACAGGGAAATCGCCTCCAGCATCGAACAGGACGAGTGGCGGCTGCCGCCAATGTTGAAGACCGCACCGGACTTCGGCGCTTGGCAGAACCGCCAGAGCGCCTCGACAAGGTCGCTGGAATGAATATTGTCACGCACCTGTTTGGCCTTGTAGCCGAACACCGTATAGGGCTGGCCGGTGGCGGTGCACTGCATCAGATAGGCCAGGAAGCCATGCAGTTCGGCGCCTGAATGGCCGGCGCCGGTCAGGCAGCCGCCGCGGAAGCAGCCGGTTTTCATGCCGAAATAGCGCCCATACTCCTGCACCATCAGGTCTGCAGCGGCCTTTGAGGCGCCGAAGATGCTGTGTTTGCAGGCATCAATGCTCATGTCTTCATCGATGCCGCGGGCATGGTAGGGGTGGCTTTCATCGATCTCCCAGCGCCGTTCGGTTTCCACCAATGGCAATTCGTTGGGGCGGTCGCCGTAGACCTTGTTGGTCGACATGAAGGCAAAGGCCGCTTCGGGCGCGAATTTGCGCGTTGCCTCCAGCAGATTGAGGGTGCCTGTGGCGTTGACCGAGAAATCGGTGAACGGCTCGCGCGCGGCCCAGTCGTGGCTGGGCTGGGCGGCGGCGTGCACCACGCTGTGAATGTTGTGCCCAAGCTCTTCGAACAGCCGCATCACCGCATCTGCGTCCCGGATGTCCAAGCTGTGGTGCTTATAGTTCGTGCAGCGCTGCTTCAAATCGGCGATGCGCCAGCTGGTTGAGGCTTTCGCGCCGAAGAAATATTGGCGCATGTCGTTGTCGATGCCATGCACTTCCAGGCCTTGCGCCGCAAAATGCAAGACCGCTTCGGCGCCGATCAGGCCGCCGGACCCCGTTACAATCACGCAACCCATGCTTCGTCTCCACTTTTGCTGCTCAGGTTATCTCCAAGAAGTCGTCCCCCCAGCTTTGGCATCACACACATCAGTGTGGCCGCACCCAGCGTGGTGAGGGATTTTGCCGGTTCACGCCAAAACGGCTCCAACGAATGGCCTACGGACTTGCGCACATAAGACAGCGCCATCGCGCCGTTCTTCATGGCCACGGCGCGGCGCGCGAAATAGCGCATCTGGTAGGCATTGGCGCGCGCCGAATGGGCCCGGTGGAGCTCAGGGGCGTTGCGTTCAACGTAGGCGTCGATCGCCTCCCAGCCCTGGTTCATGGCCGGTATGTTGGCCGACAGGCCCTCATCATGGATCCGGTAGCAGGTGAGGAACCGGTCCACGCCCTCAAAGTCCAAAGGCGAGTGCAGGGCCATTCTGAGCCAGCATTGATGGTCTTCGGCCAGGCTCTGCCCGGCGGCGCTGCCGTCGGTGTAGAAATAGTCCCTGCATCCGTCGCCGGATGCCGGCTCGATGATGTGCTGGAATATGGATCGCCTGAAGAAGGCGGATGACCCGCCCGCGATGGGGTTGCGGCTATAGACGTCCGCCGCCGTGATGCCGGCCATTTTTGGGCGAAACCGCGTGTTCAGCAGCGCGCCTTCCTTGTTGATGAACTGGCAGGCGCTGTAGCTCGCGCCCACATTGGGCTTAGCGTCGAAATGCGCCACATGGGCTTCGATCTTCTCGCGGTGCCAAAGATCATCTGAATCAATGAACCCGATATAGCGCCCGCGCGCCATGGCGAGGCCCGAATTGCGCGCCGCCGAAACGCCGGCATTGTGCTGCCAGAAATAACGTACTCTCGGATCGGTGAACGATCTGCAGATCGAGGCTGAATGATCTGTCGATCCGTCATCTACCAAGATGAGTTCGAAATCATCGTAGGTTTGGTCAAGAACCGAATGGATTGTGTCCGCAAGGACATCCCCGGCATTGTAGATCGGCACAATGACGCTGACCGTCGGTTTGCCCGGATCTCGTGCTGTTTCGTTCTGAGGCTTCATGGTTTTATCCCGTCTGCGAGCCCAGAATGAAGCAAGCTTCGTGCCACCAAATGAGGCAAAAACGGGGCGTGGCAGAGGTGGGCACGGAATTTGCTGTGGGGGGAGGGCGCCGGCGATGTGTTTTCGATTGGCGCGGGCAAGATGCAAAGAAGCACGAACGGAAAAATGACAAACCTATGGTCGGCAGTCACGCGCGCCCAACCGCTGCACCTGACGCTCTGTTTGCACGGCGTTGGGCAGATGCCGCCGGCGCGCTCTGCCGATGAAAAGCCCTATTGGCTGCCTGAATCCGAGCTCAAGGCTCTGCTGGCCTCCCTTGAGAGGCTCGAGGCGCGCCACGGGGTCCGTATCCGATTTGATTTCGACGATGGCAATGAGAGCGATCACGCGGTTGTTCTGCCCCTGCTCAAAGAGTTCTCCCGGCGGGCGGCGTTTTTTATGCCCACCGATTGGATCGGCCAACCGGGCCGTATGAGCGTGCAACAGATCAAGGATCTGGTCCATGAGGGCATGGTCCTCGGCTCGCACGGCACAGATCATGCGCCTTGGACCGACCTCACCGACAACGCGCTGTCCCGGCAGTTGAGGCACTCAAAGCGGGTGCTTGAGCAGATCGGCGGCAGGCCTGTGAGCCTTGCGGCGGCCCCGTATGGGCTCTGGTCGCCGCGCGTGGCCAGCGCGGTCATGGAGGCCGGCTATGAACACCTGCACACCTGCGCAGAACGGCCTTGCAAACAGTATGGCCTGCTCAATCATCGTTTCACGGTGCGCCGCGGCGATGATGTGGATGCGCTCCTTTCGAGAAAGCTGAGGGTGCTGCGCCGCGCGGTCCACAAGGCCAAAGACCTGCGCGACCGGATCGTGGTGCAGGCGGCCTGAGCCCGCATAAGGCTGGGCGCAATTGCCCATCGGGAATGCGAACTCTGCCATAGCCCCCGCCGAGACCTTTCTGCTATCCATCGCTGATGAGCACCGCGTCCCCAACGCTGGAATTGAGCGACACCGACCGCGCCCAACTTGCCGGGGAGCGCGGGCCCGTTCTGCAGTTTGCCGCCGAAATGGTGGTGCGTGCCGCAGAGCTCATGGGGGCTGAAGAACTGATCGATGTGTCCTTCGTCCATGTGGATGCCTGCCACTACTATGGCCAGGCGCATGTGGACTTTGCCCGCTTCGTGGTGGAGGGCGGGGCCAAGCTGACGCTTCCGTCCTGGACCAACACGGTGCCGGTCAGCGTCGAGGTGCCGGATATGCGGCCGCCGGAAAAATCGCCGGAGTTTCTGGCCGGCGCCCGCGAGCTCATGAAGCTCTATGAGCAGATGGGCTGCCGGCCGGTGTGGACCTGCGCGCCCTATCAGCTGCCGGGCGGCCCAGGCTTGGGCGACCACATCGTGGGCTCTGAGTCCAATGCCGTGACCTATTACAACTCCGCCGTCGGTGCGCGCACCAACAAGTATGGCGACTTTCTCGACGTGTGTTGCGGCCTGACGGGCCGGGTGCCCAACGCCGGCCTGCACAAAAAGGAGAACCGGGCAGGCGAGATCCTGTTTCGCCTTGGCGACGATGTGCCGGAAACCTTGCGCGCCCAGGAGATGCTGGCCCATGTGCTGGGACATCATGTGGGCAAGGCGGCAAGCTCTGCCATCCCGGTGATCGACGGTCTTCCGGCCGAGACACCTCTGGACAGCCTGAAAGCGATCAGCGCGGCCACCGCGGCTTCCGGCGGCGTCGCCCTGTTCCACGCGGTGGGCGTCACCCCCGAAGCGCCCGATCTGAGAACCGCCTTCCAGGACCTCGAGCCGGTTGCTGTTGAAACGGTGACCCTGGCCGACCTGCGCGCCGCGCGCGATGATCTCTCCACCGCCGCGCCGGGCACCCTCGACATGGTGGCTCTCGGCACACCGCATTTCTCGTTCACCGAGTTTGCCCGCCTGACGGATCTGATGGCCGGGCGGAAGGTGGCGGGTGGCGTCACAATGTATGTTTCCACCAGCCGCCATGTGCGTGAACTGGCCGCCCAGAAAGGCTGGGTGGAGGCGTTGGAGCGTGCCGGGGTGCAGGTCGTGGTGGACACGTGCACCTATTTCACCCCCGCGGTGCGCGGCGCCACAGGCCGTGTCATGACCAATTCGGCCAAATGGGCCTATTACGCCCCCGGCATGCTGCCGGTGGAGGTTTGTTTCGGCAGCCTGGAAGATTGTGTTCGTTCTGCCGTGGCAGGCGAAGTGAAACGCGATGACAGCCTTTGGCAGGCGGGGGCGGCATGATCAGCGTCACGATGCTTCATGAGGGCGAGGCCGAAGGCCCGCTCCTGGTGCTGGACGAACCTTTGAGCTTCTGGGGCGGGTTCGATGCGCAGACCGGGCAGGTGATCGACCAGCATCATCCCCAGGCCGGCGCCATGGCGGGCGGCACCCTTTTGGCCTTGCCGGAGACACGCGGCTCGGCGGGCACGCCCGCGGGCGTTGCCGAGGCGATCCGCAACGGCTCAGGCCCGCTGGCCATCATCACGGCAAAAAAAGACTTCAATCTTGTGGCGGGTGTCATGACGGCCCGCCGGCTTTATGATATTTGCGTTCCGGTCGTGGAAATCGCGCGCGCGGATCTGGCGTCTTTGAGAACCGGGCAGATGGCGCGCATCGGCGGCGGAGAGTTGATCATCCTTCCCTGAAAGGCACTGAACTTGGACAAACGCATCCAGCCATACGGCACCTGGGCCTCGCCCATCAGCGCGGACCTGGTGGCCGGAAAATCTCTGCGCCTGGGCCAGGTGCAAGGGGTCGGCGGCGAGCTATATTGGTCGGAGGGCCGGCCGGCCGACGGCGGACGCATCACCATCGTCCACCGCGATGCCGGCGGCCACATGGTCGATCTGCTTCCGCCGCCCTATTCGGCACGCTCCAGCGTTCACGAATATGGCGGCGGGGAGCTTTTGGCGACCGCCTCGGGCGTCTACTTCGTCAATGCCGAGGACCAGGACATCTACCTGGTGGAGGACGATGGCACGATTGGCCGCATCACGGAGGCGGAAGGCTGGCGCTTCTCCGACATGTGCCTGGATGAGGCCAACGGCCGGCTCGTCGCGGTGGCCGAGATCCATAAACAAGAACACGACCCCGAACCGGCCAACGCGCTTGCCGCCATCTCGCTCCAGCCAGACCGGCTTGGCGAGGTCACACCCCTGCAAGAGGGTGTGGATTTTTATGCCAGCCCCAAAGTGTCTCCGGATGGCGCAACGCTGGCCTGGCTGGAATGGTCGCTGCCCCACATGCCTTGGGAAGATGCCACCCTGAAAACGGCCGCGCTCGATGGCCGCGGTCTGGGCCAAATCCAGACTATTGCCGGCGACAACGGCACGGCGGCCTTCCAGCCCACCTGGGGGCCGGACGGCACGCTCTATTTCGTCTGGGACCGGTCCGGCTGGGGTAACCTCCACCGCCTGGGTGCCGCGGGGCCGGAGTGCATTTGCGAACATCCCGCAGAGTTCGGCCTGCCTCTGTGGGCGCTTGGGGCCAGATCTTTCGCGGTGCTGCCGTGCGGCCGCCTGTTCGTGAGCTACTTTGAGGAGGGCCGCTCCCACACTGCGCTTCTGGCGCCGGAAACAGGCGAGCTCGCGGGCCTGGAAACCGGCCTCAGCAATGTCTACGGCCCGACCGTCCTGGGCGATGGCATAGCAGCGCAAATCACCTCGGACACCCAAGCCCCCGCCATCGGCCTGATCGATCTTGCCGGAAACGTCAGCACCATCCGCAAGAGCGCCGAGTTCGACCTTCCGGCCGAAGCCTTCTCGGCGGGCCAGACGCTGAAGCTTGAAGGCAAGGACGGCCGCACCACCTGGGCGCTCTATTATCCGCCGGCAAGCGTTGACCATGCCGGCCTGGACGGCGAGGCCCCGCCCATGCTGGTCTCCGCCCATGGCGGGCCCACCGGCATGGCCGACCGCGGCCTTAAACTCAAGGTGCAATATTGGACCAGCCGCGGCTTTGCCTATCTGGACGTGGACTATGCCGGCAGCTGGGGCTATGGCCGCGACTACCGTGAAGCCTTGAACGGCGAGTGGGGCGTGGCCGATGTGGAGGACGTCGTCGCCGCCAGCCAGGCCGTGGTGGCCAAGGGCTTGGCCGATCCCGCCAGGCTGATGATCTCCGGCGGCAGCGCCGGCGGTTACACGGTGCTGTGCGCGCTGGCGTTCCACGACCTTTATGCGGCCGGGGCCTCCTACTACGGCGTTGCCGATCTGGAAAAGCTTCTGGCCCTCACCCACAAGTTTGAATCGGGCTACCTTTATGCCCTGACCGGCACTGAGCCCGGCAACACGAATGCGGTGTTCAAGGCCCGCTCTCCCCTGGAGCATGCCGACCGGATCTCGTCGCCGGTGATCTTCTTTCAAGGCGACAAGGACTTTGTGGTGCCGCCTGGCCAGAGCCGGGAAATGGTTGCCTCGCTGGAGGGGCGCGGCGTGCCGGTCTCTTACTTCGAGTTTGAAGGCGAGGGCCACGGGTTTCGGGCCGCGGACACAATCTCGTGCTCTCTGGGGGCCGAATATGCCTTTTATGCCAGGGTGCTGAACCTCAAGCCGGCTGAGAAACTGAACCCCATCGAAATCAAGAATGAAGGTGCGCTGACGTGAACTTTGCCTCTGACAATGCCTACGGTGTCTCGCCGGAAATCATCCAAGCGCTGGTGGACGTGAACCAGGGCGCTGCCGGCTCCTATGGCGGCGACGAGACAACCGCCCGTCTCGCCGAGCGCATGTGTGAGCTGTTTGAAACCGAGGTGGCGGTCTTTCCGGTGCCGTCGGGCACGGGCGCCAATGCCCTGGCGCTCTCCACCATGGTGCCCTCCTATGGCGCGGTTCTGTGCCATGAGGAAGCGCACATCAATGTGGACGAATGCGGAGCGGTGGAACTTTACAGCGGCGGCTGCAAGCTTGTCGGCCTATCTGGCGCGGGCGCCAGGCTGACCGTGGACGCGCTTCAAGCGCGCCTGGCCGGATTTGTGCGCGGCGATCACGACCCGCGCCGCTGCGCCGTCAGCATCACCCAGGCGAGCGAGCTCGGCACGGTCTATACGCTTGATGACATCAATGCCGTCGGGGCTTTGTGCAAGCAGAACGGCATGCACCTGCACATGGACGGTGCCCGGTTTGCCAATGCCTTGGTCTCGCTCGGCTGCACGCCGGCTGAGATGACCTGGAAGGCGGGTGTTGATGCGCTCTCCTTCGGGGTCACAAAGAACGGTGGCATGATCACCGATGCGGTGGTGTTCTTCAACACCGCCCTGGCGGAAGACTTCGACCGCCGCCGGCTTCAAGGCGGCCAGTTGATTGCCAAGGGCCGCTACGCGTCGGCCCAAGTGCTGGCCTATCTGGAAAATGATCTTTGGCTGCGCAATGCGCGCCATGCCAACGCCATGGCGGCGAAACTGAGCGCCGGCCTGGAGGCAGTCAAGGGTGTCCGCCTGCATGCCCAGACGGATGCCAACGAGGTCTTCGCGGTGCTTCCTCCCGGCGTTCACGCCGCGCTTCAGGGTGCCGGCGCCGTCTATCATTGCTGGCCGCCCAACCCCAACAGCGGGCCCGTGCCCTCAGCGGATGGCGAGGTTCTGGCCCGTCTCGTGACCTCGTTCGATACGGCGGAGGCGGATGTGGACCGCTTCCTCAGTGCCGCGCAAGGGGCCGCATAGGCGCCCTGGTTTCAATTTTCCTTGCGGAACAGGATCTCGCCGCGCCGCGCGATCAGCATCAGCTCCAACGTCACCGGGTGAAAATAGGCTTCCACTCGTTTGCCGTCCGGCGACGTTCCGTAGGCCTCGTAGCAGCCGCCATCTTCCTTCACCCGGCGCACGCTCCAGCCGTCGGCCTTCATCTTCTCTTCCAGTTGCGCGGTGGTTTTCCAGGTTGCCCGGTCGGTGGCGCCGCACTCGTAGAGCCCGGTTGCGGCCGAGGGCCACGCAAGGAAGATGAGAGGAAGGAGTCCAATTGCGAATCCAAGCTGTTTCATTTTCTTGATCCTCAAGGGGTGGGGTTTGCGGCATCCATTTCGCCGCTTCGCGGCTTGCCGGTGGAGAGCTTCCAAATGCGGTAGCCCTGAAGCAGCGCCAGCGGCACGAAGTGCACCAGCGCCGGGCCGAAATTGTTGTGCACGAACATCCAGTGCACCAGGGTGAGCACTGCGGCCCCATAGACCCAGCGCTGCAGCGGCTGCCACCGCGACATGAGCCAGCGTTGCGAGGCATTGTTGCTGGTCAGGCCAAGCGGCAGGAAAATCGCGAACGCGGCCCAGCCGGTCCAGATGCCCAGCGCAAAGAACTCATCGAGCATCGCTTTGAGCGTCTGCATGTCGACGATGTAGAGCACCGTGTGGAGAACCGCGTAGAGAAAGGCCGCCACGCCGAAATAACGCCGGCGGCGCATCAGCCAGACCGGCCAGCGGGCTTTGGGAAACATCATCCTGAGCGGCGTTATGGCCATGGCGATGATCATGAAGCGCGCGGCGAATTCGCCCGTTGGGTGCAATAACCGCTCTGCATCCGCGTTGCCCGAGACCAGGCCGGCAACCATCGGGATGGAGGGCAGGGCGAGGAGTGCCCACAGAAAAGCGCGTGAATTCAAGAGAGTAGACAAGGCAGACAAGGCGGTCCCCGATGCGGGTTCAGGTGCAGTTATCAGTCAGACGAACCGGAGGGGCGCATTCCGTCGCGGCCAACCCGGCTCGCGCCAAACGGCAATCTCTGTGTTAGCATTGCCATCTACACACAAAAGAAGCGGCCACAATGTGCCGCCGGCAATCCGGAAGGGAGCTTCACATGACAGACCAAGCGTTCAAAGTGGCGGCCGTGCAGGCGGCGCCGGCATTTCTCGATCTGGCAGGCTCGGTTGAAAAGGCGATTTCGCTGATCGATGAGGCCGGGTCTCAGGGGGTCAAGCTGATCGCCTTCCCGGAAACCTGGATCCCCGGCTATCCCTGGTGGATCTGGCTGGGCGCGCCGGCCTGGGGCATGCAGTTTGTGGGCCGCTACACCCAGAACTCGATCGTCGCCGGCAGCCCGGAAGACGATGCCTTGCGCGAAGCGGTGAAGCGCAATGAACTCACCGCCGTGATCGGCGTTTCTGAACGCTCCGGCGGCTCGCTCTACATGGGCCAGTGGATCTACGGGCCCGACGGCGAGCCCATCGCCCGGCGCCGCAAGCTAAAACCCACCCATGTGGAGCGCACGGTGTTCGGCGAGAGCGACGGCAGCCACATTGCGGTCTACGACAGCCCGGTCGGGCGCCTGGGCGCTTTGTGCTGCTGGGAGCATCTGCAACCGCTGACCAAATACGCCATGTATGCCCAGAACGAGCAGGTGCATGTGGCTTCCTGGCCGAGCTTCAGCCTCTTCACCGGTGCGGCCTATGCGTTGGGGCCGGAGGTCAACAGTGCGGCCAGCCAGATCTATGCGGCCGAGGGCCAGTGCTTTGTTCTGGCCAGTTGCGCCACGGTCAGCCCGGAAATGGTGGAGATGCTGTGCGACAGCCCGGAAAAAGAGCAGTTCCTGCAAGCCGGCGGCGGCCATGCCCGCATCTTTGGCCCGGACGGCTCGCCCCTGGCCGAGCCCCTGGCGCCCACCGAGGAGGGATTGCTGGTGGCCGACATCGATCTGGGCATGATCGACTATGCCAAGGCGGCGGCCGACCCGGCCGGCCACTACTCGCGGCCCGATGTGACCAGGCTGATGTTCAACGCCAAGCCGGCGCCCAGGGTGATGTCGTTCGACGAGGGCATGCAGACGGTGTCCGACGAGGCCGTGAGCCCGGCAGGCGAGGGGGCGGAACCGGCGGCTTGAAGCACAACCCCGCCCATGCCGTCCTCGGGTTAGACCCGAGGACCCAGGGCGGGAAGCTCAGATCTCTCACGGCCCTGGGCCCTCGGGTCAAGCCCGAGGGCAACATCGGTTCAGGTCACAAAGAGCTGGCGCGCGGAGGCTTTGACGGTCTTCAGGTAGGTCTGTTGCGACCAGCCACACTGTTGGGTGAGCTGCTCCCAATTGCGCACCGATAACAAGGTCCACAGGAAGTCGGTGGCCTCGCGCTCGGAGAACTCCGGTGCCAGCGCCCCGTCAGCCTTCAGCGCCTTGATGGCCGCCTCGCAGCCTTCGCGCATGTCGGCCATGCGCTGGCTCCAGGCTTCCGCAGCCGCATCATCCGTGGGGGCCATGGCCATCAGGGCTTTGGCCATGCCGTAAACTTCCGGAATGTACGAGCCCCAGGCATCGATGAAGGCCTCCAGCCGCTCCACGCCACTCGCCGCGCTGCGGCTGGCGGCAAGGCGTGCTTCGCTGTCCTTCAACTCATCCAGATAGAAGGTGGTTGCGATCAGAAGCTCCGCCCTGGTGGCGAAATGAAGATAGAGCGCCTGGCGGCTGATGCCGGCCTTGCGGGCGATATCGGCCATGCGCACGGTCTCGCTCTGGCCGGATTCCAGGAGCTGAAGCGTGGTTTGGAGAATGCGGGTGCGGGTATCTGTTTTTTTACTTGACATGGTGTCAATTACCACCTACTTGACATCATGTCAATTGACACGGTGTCAAGTGAATTGAAATTGGAGAAAGACATGAAACTGATCATCTTCGGAGCCACCGGAACCGTAGGACGGCAGCTCGCTGGCCAAGCTCTGGCACAAGGCCATCAGGTCACGGCCTTTGTGCGGGACCCGGCCAAGTTCGGCGCGCCGCGCCACAATCTGCGCATCGTTAAAGGGGACGTATTGGATGCAGCCGCTGTCAAGAATGCCGTGACGGGCCATGACGTTGTGCTGTGCGCGCTCGGCCGGCCTTTGATGAACAAGGAAAAGCTCAGGGCCAAGGGCACTGAGATCATCGTGCGGGCCATGCAGGTGGCGGGCGTTACGCGCCTGATCTGTCTTTCCGCAATGGGCACCGCGGAGAGCCGCGCCCTCTTGCCCTTGCGCTACACCCACTTCCTGATCCCGCTGTTCATGCGCCGGCTCTATGCCGACCACTCCGAGCAGGAGCGCCTCATCAGGCAGAGCGGGCTGGACTGGGTGATCGTGCGCCCGGGCAGCTTTCAGGAGGGTCCTGAAACCGGCACCTACTGGCATGGCTTCAAGAGCCCTCAGGCGTCTTTGACGTTCAAGATCTCTACCGGCGATGTGGCCCACTTCATGCTGAAGCAGCTCAAAGACAACACTTATCTCGGCGCCGCGCCGGCGCTGTCCTATTGAGCGCCATAAAGCTGGATGGCGGAACTCACCTTGCCGGCCAGCACCCTCAGATCGGCCCCCAACTTGGCGCGGTAGTCCGGCGTGAAGCGCCGGATGGGGCCGATCGCGCCGACCGAGAAGGTGGCGCCGACATTGCCGATCACCACCGGGGCGGCAACGCTGGAAACGCCCACTTCGATCTCCTCAACACATTCCGCATAGCCCTGCGCCTGGATGGCACAGAACTCATCGCGCAGGGCCGCCTCGTCGGTGCGGGTGTGTTCGGTATAGGCCTTCATGGGCCCCTTCAGAATGTCTTCGCGGAACTCTTCTTCGGCAAAAGCCGCAATGGCCTTTGAGCATGAGCAGGCATGCATCGGGCGGAAGCCGAGGCCGGGGTGAATGAACGAGCGGGTCTTATCGGCCGGCGTTTCCACATGGATGATTTCAACCCCCTTGTTGCGGAAGCGCGACAGGAACACCGCCTCGCCCCACGCCACCGCCGCTTCGGCCAGAGCAGGGGCCGCGGCCTGGGCCACGTCCACATCCGTTTTGCCCATGAGCGCAATCCGGATCAGGCGTTCGCCCACCAGATAACGCGAGTTGCCGCCCGGATCATCCAGCAGGCGCTGCTCGGCCAGGGTCTGCAAAAGCCGGTAGCAGGTGGGCCGTGGCAAGCCGGTGGCCTGTTGCAGCTCTGAGGCCGACACCGGCCGCCCCGCCACTGCTACGGTCTCCAAAACCGATATCAATCTGCCCAAATGCATGAATTCTCACTTTACAGACATTTGTCTCACGGTTTAAGAAGTTCTGGACGAAAGATCAAGAGCCGCTTCCGGCGGCAACCAGAGGGAACGCGCGCATGACCAGCCGCAAGGTCGACTTTGACACGCTCGCCTGGGAAAGCCCCATGCCGGGGGTGCGCCACAAGGTGCAGGTTGTGGGAGACCGCAAACTGCGGCTGGTGGAGTATTCCAGCCGGATGGCGCCACATTGGTGCGCGGTCGGCCATTTCGGCCGCATCCTGTCGGGGCGTTTCGAGATTACCTTCGATGACGGCACGGAGATCTTCGAGCCGGGTGACGGGGTGATGATCCCGGACGGCGAGGCCCACCGCCATATGGCCCGCGCCCTGACCGACACGGTTGAGGCCCTCTTCGTGGAACAGACATAAATCAACAAAGGGAAGCGCAAGACGATGAGCACGAACGGCAAAGACTGTTGCGGGCCCGGCTACGCCTCACCGGCAGAAGCCATGAAGGCGCCGCGCGAGAAGCTGCTTTATTCCATCGCCATCTACACCGGCACCGGCATCCAGAAGCCGGACTATCTGGTGACCATCGACGCGGACCCCGAAAGCGAGACCTATTCTGAAGTGATCTCGCGCCTGGAGATGCCGGGCATCGGCGATGAGCTGCACCACATGGGCTGGAACGCCTGCTCGTCGTGCCACGACGATGCCAGCATGCAGCGCAAATACATGATCGTTCCGGGCGTGCGCTCCACCAACCTGCATATTGTGGATTGCGGCACCGACCCGAAGAACCCCACCCTGCACAAGGTGATCGAAGGCTCTGAGATCAAGGCCAGGACCAACCTGTCGGCGCCCCACACGGTGCACTGCCTCGGCTCGGAGATCATCATCTCCATGCTGGGTGATGCGCAAGGCAATGCACCCGGCGGCTATCTGCATCTGGACAAGAACTTTGAGATCATCGGGCGCTGGGAGACCTCAATGGGCGACATCCCGTTCTCCTACGACTTCTGGTATCAGCCGCGCCACAATGTGATGGCCTCCTCCGAATGGGCCGCGCCGAACACCTTCATGCCGGGGTTTGACCTGGAGGAGGTGGGCCACCTGAAATATGGCCGGCGCATCCACCTTTGGGACTTCGAGAAGAAGGAGCCGGTTGAGACCTTCTATCTGGGCGAGGACGGTCTGATCCCGCTGGAGGTGCGCTTCCACCACGACCCGGCCTCCACCCACGGCTTCTGCGGCGCGGCGCTGAGCGCCAACATCATCCACTGGTGGAAGGACGCATCCGGCAGCTGGCAGTGGGAGAAGATCATTGATGTGGAGAACGAGCCCCATCCGGAATGGCCGATCCCCATCCCCGGCGTCATCTCGGTCATCCTGCTCTCCATGGACGACCGCTTCTTATACCTGTGCAACTGGCTGCACGGCGACATCCGCCAATATGACATCACGGACCCCCATAACCCCAAGCTCACCGGCCAGGTCTGGATGGGCGGCCTTCTGGGCAAGGCGCCTGAGGTCAACGGGGTGAAGGTCACCGGCGGCCCGCAGATGATCCAGTTGTCGCTCGACGGCAAGCGGCTCTATGTGACCACCTCGCTGTTCTCCACCTGGGACAATCAGTTCTACCCGGAGATCCGCACAAACGGCGGCTGCATGCTGATGGTCAATTGCGACACCGAAGCGGGCGGCATGGCGATCGACCCGGACTTTGTGGTGGATTTCGGCAAGGAGCCGAACGGTCCGTCGCGCTGCCATGAGACGCGCTATCCGGGTGGCGACTGCACGAGCGACATCTGGCTATGACCACCTACACCATCACCATTGCCAACCAGAACGGCGCTCAATACCAGGTGCCCCATCACCGCCCGTTGCTCGACAGCCTGCGCGATGAGGGCGTGGACCTGCCTTATGGCTGCCAGTATGGCGGCTGCATCACCTGCGCCGCCAAGCTGGTCTCCGGTACGGTCGACCAGCGCGCGCAGGTGGCCCTGAACAACCGGCAGATCAATGATGGCTACGTCATCTTGTGCGTCGCCAGGCCCACCAGCGACTGCACCTTTGAGATCGGTGTGGAGAGCCACGACAAGCTCTACCGCAACCCGTTCCTCGACCCCCTCCAACCGCACGAACTGAAAGCGGACATCGCGACCCCGCTGAAGGACAACTCATGAATCACGACGAGCCCTATTCGGACGACTATCTGCAAGGCATCCTGAAGTCGGTGAAAACCATCGCCATGGTGGGCGCCAGCCCGGACAAGACCAAGTTCTCCTATGGCGTTTTGCGCGTGCTGCACGAGACCGGCTACGACATGATCCCGGTGAACCCGCGCCCCGGTGTGGAGGAGATCCGGGGCATCAAGGTCTATCCGACACTCGCGTCCATCGACCGGCCGGTGGACATGGTCCAGGTGTTCCGCAAGGCAGAAGACCTGCCAGACGTGGCGCGCGAGGCGGTTGAGATCGGCGCCAAGGTGCTGTGGGGCCAGATCGGGGTGAAGCACCAGGACGCGGCCGACATTGCCGAAGCGGCCGGCCTGAAGGTGGTGATGGACCGCTGCCCCAAGATCGAACTCTTCCGCCCGTTCTGGAAGCCGCGGCTGAATCTTGAGATTTGAATCTTGAGCCGTTCTTTCCCATTGTCGCGCTCGGGTCAAGCCCGAGGACGGCACCTCGGGGGATATTGGGGCTGTGACACTGGTCACTTGCCCGGCGCGCGTTTCGCTCTACACTCCCGGTCCATCTGAAGGAGCGTCAAACCATGAAATCCATCCTGTTTTCCCTCACCCTGATCGCCGGCCTCATCGGCGCCGCCACATCGTCGTTCGCCTGCGCCTGCTGCGGCAGCTGGCAGGTGGTGAACGTCGCCAAATGGGACGTGCTCAACATCCGCTCCGGGCCCAGCCACAAGTTCCAGAAGGTGGGCGAGATTCCGGCGGGCGCCGCCTGCATCTCGCGCCACAAGGAATGCCGCGGCAGATGGTGCCGGGTGAGCTATGCCGACCACACAGGCTGGGTGAACGTGCGTTACCTGCGCTGGCTCCCCTAGAGCGGCGTCATTAGCAGAACAATCCCACCACCCGGGCCCCGCCCGGTCCAACCCGACAGCCCGCAAAGCTGGCGCCGGCTCATCGTCGCGCTGCTGCTCGCCACCATCGGCGGCATCGGGCTGTGGTCCACTGTGGTCGTTCTGCCGGCCATCCAAACCGAGTTCGGCGTCAGCCGCGGCGGGGCCTCGGTGCCCTTTGCCATGACCCTGGTGGGCTTTGCCTTCGGCGGCATCTTCATGGGCCGCATGGCCGACCGCTTCGGCATTGTGCCTCCGGTGATCTGCGGCGCCCTCGTGCTGGGGTCCGGCTACGCGCTGGCGGCCTTTAGTCAAAGTTATTGGCAGTTCCTCGCCATCCAGTGCCTGATGATCGGCATGCTGGGCGCTTCGGTCACCTTCGGCCCGCTGGTGGCGGACATCACGCATTGGTTCGTGCGTCGGCGCGGCATTGCCGTGGCGATCGTGGCCAGCGGAAACTATCTGTCCGGCGCCATCTGGCCGCCCATACTGCAGTTCGGCATCGACACCGTGGGCTGGCGGCAGACCCATCTCTATGTGGGCCTGTTCGTGGTGCTCGCCATGATCCCGCTCGCCCTGCTGCTGAGGCGCAAGTCCGGTCCCAAGGCCCGCATCAATGCGCCGGCCGGCGAGGCGCTGCACCCCAGCCCGGCGCCCCTGCCGGTGCTCCAGGTGTTCTTGATCATCGCCGGGCTCGCCTGCTGCGTGGCCATGGCCATGCCGCAGGTCCACATGATCGCCTATTGCCTCGACCTTGGCCATGGCGCGGCGGTGGGCGCAGAGCTGCTCTCCATCATGCTGGGGCTGGGCGTGGTCAGCCGCCTGGTTTCCGGCCTTCTGGCCGACAAGATCGGGGGGCTCGCCACACTGCTTCTGGGCTCGTCCCTGCAGTGCCTGGCCCTGTTGTTCTATCTGCCCTTTGACGGGCTGGCGTCGCTCTATCTCGTGTCTGCCCTGTTTGGCCTCTCCCAAGGCGGCATTGTCCCCAGCTACGCCCTGGTGGTGCGCGACTACTTCCCGGCCAGCCAGGCCGCCACCCGGGTGACCACCGTTCTCATGGCCACCGTGCTCGGCATGGCCTTGGGCGGCTGGATGTCCGGGGCGATTTTCGACCTCACCGGCTCCTACCAGATGGCCTTCATCAACGGCATCGCCTGGAACCTGGTCAACATGGCCATCGCCGGCTGGCTGCTGATCTCGCGCATGGGGCCAAGGGTGCGCGTGGCTGTCTGATGGTGTAGGTTTCCGGAGGGTGGAGCCATATTTAAACATTTTGCCAAATAATGAAACGTGCCTTTCCAGAGCTTCATGAGCGCCGCTTCGACGTGATCGTCATCGGCGGCGGCATCAATGGCACCAGTGTTGCGCAACACCTGGCGGCGGCCGGCTACGACTGCCTGCTGGCGGACAAGGGCGATTTCGGCTCCGGGGCCAGCGGCCGCTCGGCGCGCATGCTGCACCCGGGCCTGCGCTACTTTGAGGCCCGCAAACCGCTCCTCCATTTCGGGCTCCATCCCGGGCGCCTTGTGGATGCGCTGCGCGGGGCCCGCCAGGCGGTGCGAAGCGTGGCCGAACACCTGAAGGATGGCGGCGAACGCATCTGGCCCTACCGCATGTGCTTTCCCATCTACAAGGGCGATGAATTCAAGAGCTGGCATGTGAGCGCCGGGACAAGGCTGCTGCAGCTGCTGGGGAACGGCACGGTGCCGTTCGACTTTGAGCTGGTGAAACGGGACCATGCCGCCAAGATCCCGTTCATTGCCGATTTGCGGGATGTCGGCAGCCTTGAAGCGGTGGCCTGCTACAACGAGTTCAAGTTCGACTGGCCGGAGCGGTTCTGCGTGGACATGGCACTGGACGCAGAGCGCAACGGCGCCACGCTGGCGAACTATTGCACAGCAGCGCTTGGCGCGCGCAACGGGGCAGGGGAGTGGACCGTGCACCTGACCAGCCCGGCCGGCCCTGCACTGGAGCCGGCAGCCGTTCGCGCGCCCCTGGTGGCCAACATGGCGGGCACCTGGATTGACGATGTGCTGGCGGCCGAGCCTTCCGAGGCGCCGCTGATCCAGGCCACCAAGGGCATACACATCGTGGTTGAGATGCCGGATGCCTACCGTGGCTTCGGCATTGCCTCCTTGAACAGCGTAGGCGAGCCCTACTATGTGTTGCCCCTGCACAAGAACCTTTACTCCATCGGCGTGACCGAGACCCTGTTTGAAGGTGATGCCGCCGATGTTTCGGCCAGCGATGAGGAAATCGACTTCCTCATTGCCGAGACGAACCGCCTGCTGCCGGGCCGCCGGCTGGCGCGCAGCCATGTTTTGTGGTCCTGGGCCGGCGTCAGGCCGCTCACCTTCAGCCCGTCCGCGCCCAAGGGCAGCCGGGCGCGGGTGCTGCATGACTTGGAGGCGCGCGAGCTGCCGGGGGTTATTGCCCTCACCGGCGGGCCGATCATGACCCACCGCAGTGCCGGGCGCCTGGTGCGCGATGCGGTGGCACAAAAGCTTGCGCCTTCGCGCCCGCCGGGGCGGATCGACACCACGCCGTTCGCCTTTTCCAGCGGGGACAATTCTCCGCCGTTCCTGGATGATGAGCCGGATGTGCGCATCGCTGACCTTGAGTTCGCGGTCACCGGCGAACATGCCTGCTCTTTGGAAGACGTCCTCTTCCGGCGCACCGGCCTCGCCTGGCGGCGCCCGCTCACCCGAAGCGAGATTTCCCGCATGGCGCAGATCATCGGCCCGCACCTTGGCTGGTCGCCTGAGGACGGGGCGGCGAGGGCGGCGGAGTTCATGCGCCTGCAGGAGACCCGCTTCCGCCGGCCCTCGCCGGAGGCGTGAGTGTTCTCCCTCCCAAGCATCCCGCGTCACCCCCGACCACCCGCAGCCCTGCGCCCTTCTCCAATCTGCTGCCCTCGGGCTTGACCCGAGGACGACAGGGGTGGGAGGGAAGCGGAGGCGATGCCACCAATGGTGGGTTATTTTTCTTGAAAATAGTCCTTGACAGATGGGGCATGTTCCCTATACGTTCACCCACTGCCTTGTGCCCAGGGGACGTGTCCGGAAGCGTCGTTCGCGTGACAAGGCAGGCGGTGCTCAAGCCGGAGCTGTCATGACGCGCCAGCAAAAGCTTGGGAGGACACCGGGAACGCCCCATCTG
>CAJHYS010000205.1_pt1 | contig 31070 bp, 29 predicted proteins | sample 9198801 | NCBI WGS metagenome assembly CAJHYS01 (sample SAMEA7708368, study PRJEB35096) | sediment metagenome | biome: marine neritic benthic zone biome [ENVO:01000025]; feature: sediment [ENVO:00002007]; material: shallow marine sediment [ENVO:03000034] sea grass bed [ENVO_01000059] ...
CGACTGCTCGATGGGCCGGGCCGGGTCCTGCTTCCAATGGGCGAAGGAACCGTCGAACAGGCGTGCACTGCGCCCCTGCTCACACCAGGCGAGCATAAGCACCGTCGCCGCATAGCCTGAACCGCATGATGTCATAACCGGCGTAGTGTGCCAGTGGCGTGCCTACAATGTTGCGTTTGAATGCATCGGGCGGTCTGAGCCTCAATTGCAGGCCGAACATTGTGTGGGCAGTCACGACCCTTTGAGGACTAATGCAGGACAAGGCCCCACTTCAACGGCGTGTTCCATGTGGTGTCAAAAAATGTATAGACAAATTATGTGCATTTGCTATCCAATGCATATTCATCAAGGACCTGCGTTTGCATGGCATCGGAAAAGAAATCGAAGAAACGAACCAAAAAGGATAGCCAACTGGTAATCCGGATTGACGGTCGGCAACGAGAACAGTTCGTCGACCTATGCGATGAGTTGGACACAAGTGCGGCGCGTGAGATCCGGCGGTTCATTCGGGAATTTCTGAAAGAGCATGGCCACAAGAACTAGGTGCCTTGGAAATCAATGCAAAGAAATCTTGGAGAAAACTCTATGTCGAAGAAGTCCAAAATCAAAAGCTTGCGCAAAGAAGTGAAGAGCCGTCGTGCAAAGATTGCCACGCAACGCGGCAAGCTGAAGAAGGCCAAGAAGGCTCTCAAGAAGGCCGCCTAACCGGCCTGACGTCAGAGCGGGCAGCCGCCTTGCAGGTTACGATCGAAGGCTCAGGAGCTGCCCGTTCTTCTCAATACTCAGGGCTAAGACCCATGAACACAGGAGCATAGAGATTTGGCGAGGATCTGGTTTTGGCACATTTGTGACGGTTCCAACAGGCGTGCAGAAAAATGTTGGAAACCGGACGCCAGAATCGCCTTAAGATGAAGCAATGAAGATGCAAAAACAGCATGCAGCCTTGCCGTTCCAACTCAAGGCGGGCCGCGTGAAAATCTGTCTGATCACAAGCCGGGAAACAAGCCGCTGGATCATCCCCAAAGGGTGGCCCATCGAAGGTACTCCGCCCCACAAGGTGGCCGCGCTTGAAGCGTTTGAGGAAGCCGGACTGACCGGAAAAGTCGCCTCGAAATCAGTGGGCCATTTCCAGTATGTCAAACGCTTGAAAGACGGCGCCGAACTCGATTGCGAGGTGACCGTCTATCCAATGCTGGTCGAAAACCAGGCCAAGCATTTTGAAGAAAAAGGTCAACGCCAGATCCTGTGGGTGGCACGGAAAAAGGCCTCCCGGCTTGTGGATGACAAGCAGCTCTCAAAGCTCGTGCGCGACTTCAATCCGAAAGCTTGCGGCTTGAAGTGGCAGGCGGGGCGGGCCTCTTAGACCCGCTCTAACGGCCGGTGAACACCGGTGGGCGTTTTTCCAGGATCGCTGCCACCGCCTCGTGATGGTCTTCGCTGGCATGGCACGCCCCCTGATAGACCGCCGACAGCTCCAACAGATCGTCAAGGCTGCTGGCCCGGCTGGCGCGCAGCAGGCGCTTTGCCTTGCGCAGCTGCGCCGGCGGGTTCACCGCGATGCGCGCGGCAAGTGCGCGGGCCGCGTCCATCAGGCCGTCCGGCGGCGTCACCTCAGAGACCAGGCCCCAGGCCAGGGCCGTTTCCGCATCCACCGGCTCGCCGGTAAAGGTCATCTCCGCGGCCCGCGCGGCGCCGGCCACCCGGGGCAGGAACCAGGCGCCCGCATCGCCCGGGATCAGGCCCACTTTCACGAAATTCTCCGCAAACACGGCTTTTTCGCTGGCGATCCGCATGTCGCACATCATGGCCAGATCGCAGCCGGCGCCATAAGCTGCGCCGTTGACCGCCGCGATCACCGGCACATCTAGCGCATACATCGCCTTCGGCACCCTCTGGATACCCTTGCGGTAATTGTCGGCAATTTCATCGGCGGTGCCGGCAAAGGTGCCGGTGCGCTCGGCCATATGCTTGATGTTGCCGCCTGACGAAAAACCCTTGCCGGCGCCGGTGATGATGACGCAGCGCACCGACATGTCGGACTGGATCTCACCGCAGCGCGCCACAAAGGCCTCAACGAAATCAAGATCGGTGATGGGATTGCGCATGTCAGGCTGGTTGAGCGTGAGGGTCACCACATGCCCATCCTGGTCATACAGAAGTTTGTCGCTCATTGCGCACTCCCTTGGAAGGCCGGGCCGCCCGCGCCCAATCTGACCCCGGGGCGGAGCCGCCGGTAGCCGATCTGGGCCAGCTTGCACGGGTTGGCGCCGGGGGCGTCGGCAAACAGAACCGTTTCCGATATGGGTTCATAATCGGCCAGGAAGTGCACTGCGCTCTTGATCACGATGATGTCTTGCGCTGTCGGATCGATGCCGATGTGGCGGAACATGGCCTGGTCGGCGTTCTGGGTGCGTATCGAGCCCACCACGACGCGCACCTCGCATCCGTTCTCTTCAATCAGCAGCGTGGCCATGGGTCCAAGCTCGGCATGGGCCCCGCCATACATGGGCCCGGTGCACATGAAGCTGCCATCCGAGAGAGCCTCCACCCTCACCTTGGCGGCCACAGGCCGGCACCCGAGCTCAGGGAAGCGCCCGCCGATCGCGGCATCGAAGCTGCCGCCGGCGCCCACTTCATGGGCCCGCGCCGCGGTCTCAGGGTCCCAGATCATGGCAAGCGCCGCCTTGCGGGCTTGCAGCTTGATCAGGGCCTCCAGGATGCCCGTGGTGTCGCCGGTAGCGCCGGCGCCGGGATTGTCCTGCGGGTCGGCGATGGCCACTGGTTTGGAGGCACCGGGCGCCAGCGCCATGGCCCGGCGCACCGCGTCTTCTGTGGCAATCAGGGGATCGTCGAAATCCTTCTCCGCCGCATTCAAGAGCTCCAGCATCCGGTCCGCCGCGTCGTCGGTCTGGGCCTGGGTTTCGCCATAAGCCACCAGCGAGGCGCCGCAATGGTGAACGTCGGCAGGAGGAAAGCCCATGGCCAGATCGATGGAGGCAAGCCCGCCGCCCTCCAGTCCGGCCATCTCCTCATAGATCCGGCGGCACGGCTCGCGCATGGTGGACTGGGCCTGAATGGGCACCATGTAATCAGCTTGCCGGAAGGCCTTGGCAAACGGCTTTCCGCGGTCCAGCACCTGGCGCAGAAGCGCCCGCGCGCGGGCCCCGGTCTCGGCCATGTCAATATGCGGATAGGTCCGGTAGATGGTCACCACGGTGGCCAGGTCCACGAACTCATGAGTTTGGTTGCCGTGCAGATCCAGGCTCACGGCAATCGGCATCTCGTCGCCCACCACCGCCCGCACTCTGCGCAGCACTTCGCCTTCGCCGTCTTCGAAATCATCGGTCACCATGGCGCCGTGCAGGTCCAGGAAGATGCCGTCCAACGCCCCGGCGGCGGCAAGGTCATCTGTGATCATGGCCACCATTTGATCGAAGCTGGCCTGGTCCACATAGCCCCCCGGCTCCGCCGCCCCCCAGAAGATGGGAACCAGGTCCATGTCCTCGCCTGCGTCAATAAAGCCGCTAAGGGGAATGTTTAGCCCGGTAAACGTGTCCAAAATCGGCGCTCCGCGCATCAGACCGGGCCAGGCGCCGCCCATCTGGAAATCCTCCAGCTTGGTGGGCATGGGCGCGAACGTGTTGGTTTCGTGCTGAAATCCGGCAACGGCGATACGGGGCTTGGACATTTTGGTTCGGGATGATTTGAGCTGCGGGAGGGTGAAGTCAGAGCCTGCGACTGTGTCAGCAGGGGCGAATGCCGTCAACTCAGATCAACAACATTGACACCACACATGCGGAAGTCGTTAACTCACGAGCAGAGGACCTGGGGCCCCGACAAGAATCACTGACAGGAGGACGTAAAAGCAATGCTCAGTTGGACAAAACGAAAATTTCTCACTGCGGCCGCAGTGGCCATACCGCTCGCACTCGGCTCGTTCGGGACGATTGGCGAGGCCGCGGCGGAGAAAGTTCTGCGTGTGATCCCGCATGCGGACCTGAAGAACCTGGATCCGATCTGGACCACGGCCTACATCTCGCGCAACCACGGCTATCTCATCTATGACACGCTTTTTGCCATGGACGAGAACTTCAAGCCGCAGCCGCAGATGGTCGACACCTGGAGCAAGTCCGATGACGGCCTGACCTGGACCTTTAAACTGCGTGACGGCCTGAAATGGCATGACGGGCCCGACGTCACGGCGGAAGACTGCATTGCCTCGCTGCAGCGCTGGGGCAAGCGCGACGGCATGGGCCAGGCCCTGTTCGAGGTCGTTGAGAGCCTCTCTGCGCAGGACGCCAAGACCATCGTCATGAAGCTCAAGCAGCCTTACGGCCTGGTGCTGGAATCGATCGGCAAGATCTCTTCCAACGTGCCGTTCATGATGCCCAAGCGCATGGCGGAAACCGATCCGTTCAAACAGATCGAAGAACATATCGGCTCCGGCCCGTTCATGTTCTCGAAAAAAGACTGGGTGCCCGGTTCGAAAGTGGTCTACCTGAAAAACCCCAACTATGTGCCCCGTTCAGAGCCGCCGTCGGCTGCCGCCGGTGGCAAGGTTGCCAAGGTGGACCGGGTCGAATGGACCTATTTCCCCGATCAGACCACGGCCATGAACGCCCTGATCAGCGGCGAAGTGGACTATTTTGAATCCCCCGCCAACGACCTGATGCCGATCCTTTCGGCCAATGCCGACATCACGGTTGAGATCAACGACCCGCTCGGCAATATCGGCTTTGCCCGCTTCAACCACCTGCTGCCGCCGTTCGACAATGCGAAGGTGCGCCGGGCCGCCATCATGGCCATGAAGCAGGAAGACTATCTGGCCGGCGCCGTGGGCGACAAGCAGTTCTGGAAGACCTGTTATTCGGTGTTCCCGTGCGGCACTCCGCTCGACAACGATGTGGGCAGCGACGTTATCAAGACCGCTGACATCGACAAGGCAAAAACCGCTCTTGCCGACAGTGGCTATGACGGCACGCCGGTTGTCATCATGCAACCCACCGACGTTCCGGTCCTTTCGGCCTTTTCGCTGATCACCGCGGAAAAGCTGCGCAAGATCGGCATGAAGGTGGACGTGCAGGCCATGGACTGGTCAACCCTGACGTCGCGCCGCGCCAAGCGCGATCCGGTGTCTGAGGGCGGCTGGAACATGTTCCACACCTGGTGGATCGGTGCCGACGTGATCGACCCCATGGCGATCGCCTTCTCCGGCAACCCGGCCAAAGGCTGGTTCGGCTGGCCTGAAGATGCAGAGCTTGAAAAAGCCCGCTCCGCATTTGCGGTCGCCGCCACGGTGGAAGAGAAGAAAGAGCTTGGCAAGAAGGTGCAAGAGCGCCTGTGGGCGATCGGCGCCTCCGGCCAGCTCGGCCAGTTCTTCACGCCTGTGGCCTACCGCAAGAACGTGAAGGGACTGATCAAGTCGCCGGTCCAGTTCTTCTGGAACATGTCGGTCGACTAAGAGCCGTCATCAGAGCAAAAACGACCCACCCGGCACTCCTGCCGGGTGGGCTCATTTGAGGCCTCAATATGCTGGGTTATGTGATCAGGCGCGTGCTTGCAACGGTCCCCGTGATGGTGATTGTTGCGGCCTTTGTGTTCCTCATGCTGCGCCTGTCGCCCGGAGATCCGGCCTCGGTGATCGCCGGCGACTATGCCACCGCAGAAGACATTGTGCGGATCCGCGAGCAACTGGGTCTCAATGAGCCGATCCTGGTGCAGTTCACCAAATGGATCACCGCCCTGGCGCAAGGCGATCTCGGCACCTCGATCTTCACAAACCTGCCGGTCACAACCCTGATTGCCCAGCGCATTGAGCCAACCCTCATGCTGACCCTGACGACGATCATCTTCACGGTTCTGGTGGCTGTGCCTTTGGGCACATTGGCGGCCTGGAAGGCCGGCAGCTGGATCGACCGGGGCGTGATGCTGTTTTCCGTGGCCGGGTTTTCGGTGCCCGTGTTCGTCTTGGGCTACATTCTGATTTACGTCATTTCCATCCAGCTGCAGTGGCTTCCCGTTCAGGGTTACCGCTCCATGTTCGAGCATGGGGTGGGTCCGTTCCTGCAGCACATCATCATGCCCACCTTGACCCTGTCGGTCATCTTCATCGCCCTGATTGCCCGCATGACCCGGGCCTCGGTGATGGAGGTTCTGCAGGAGGACTATGTGCGCACCGCCCGGGCCAAGGGCCAGAGTGAGGTCAAGGTTCTGCTGCGCCACGCCCTGCGCAACGCGGCCGTTCCTATTGTCACGGTCATCGGCATCGGTATTGCCCTTCTGATCGGCGGCGTGGTGGTCACCGAGAGCGTCTACAACATACCCGGCCTTGGCCGCTTGGTTCTGGATGCCGTACTGGCCCGCGACTACCCGATCATCCAGGGGCTGATATTGTTCTTCAGCTTCATTTACATCCTGATCAATCTGGTAATCGATCTTTCCTACACCCTGTTTGACCCGAGGATCCGCTACTGATGTCAATCGACGCAAATCCTCAAGCGCTCGGGCCCCAGGACGAGCCTGTTCCGGCCAAGGTCGAACTCAGCCAGTGGCAGATCATCCGTTCGCACCCGTCCATCATCGTCGGCGGCATCCTGCTCGGGATTATGATCCTGATCGGCGTGATCGGCCCGCTCTTCACCGTTGATCCGGTGGCTCTCAACCCGATCAAGCGCCTGAAGCCGCCGCAGGGCGAGTTTTTCTTCGGCACCGATTTTCTGGGCCGCGATGTTTTCGCCCGGGTGGTGCACGGCGCGCGCATTTCCCTGGTGGTGGGCCTGGCGGTCTCGGCCATTGCCGTCTTCATCGGGCTCATCGTCGGCATGGTCTCCGGCTATATCCGGGTTCTGGACGCCATCATCATGCGCATCATGGACGGCCTCATGTCGATCCCGGCCATCCTCTTGGCCATCGCTCTCATCTCGCTGTCCGGCGCAACCCTGGCCACCGTGGTGATCGCCATCGTGGTGCCTGAAGTGCCGCGGGTGGTGCGCCTGGTGCGCTCTGTGGTGCTCACCGTGCGCGAGGAGCCTTACGTGGAAGCGGCCATTGCGGCGGGCACCAACATGCCGCTGATTTTGTATAGACATATTCTGCCCAACACCATCGCCCCGATGATCGTGCAAGCCACCTATATTTGCGGCTCGGCCATGCTCACCGAAAGCATCCTCGGGTTCCTGGGCGCCGGCATTCCGCCGGAGATCCCGAGCTGGGGCAACATCATGGCCGAAGGGCGCACCTATTTTCAGATCAGCCCCTGGATCATCTTCTATCCGGGCATCGCCCTGGCCGTGACGGTGCTCTCGGTGAACATCCTCGGCGACGGCATGCGCGATACGCTCGATCCGCGCATCGCCCGGAAGATGTGAGCCCATGGCAAAAGCAACCCCAGCCCAGCGCCCCGAAGCCGTGCTCGAAATCAAGGGCCTGTCGGTCACACTGCCGGAAGATGCCGACCGCGAGTTTGCCATCCAGGACATCTCCTTCGACGTGGGCAAGGGCGAGATCGTCTGTGTGGTGGGCGAATCGGGGTCCGGAAAATCGGTCACCGCCCACACGGTGATGGGCCTCATCCCCCGCAAGGACCTCACGCCCGTGGCCGGTGAGGCGCTGTTGAACGGCGAGGACCTGCTGGTCAAATCGGAAGCCGAATTGCGCAAGCTGCGCGGCGAGCGCATGGCGATGATCTTCCAGGAGCCCATGACGGCGCTCAACCCGGTGATGAAGGTGGGTGATCAGATCGGCGAGATGCTGGAGATCCATACCGGCATGTCCGGGTCCGAGCGCGATGCCCGCATTCTGGAAGTGATGACGGACGTCAACCTGCCGGATCCCAAAAAGCTGTTCGACACCTATCCCCACCAGCTTTCAGGCGGCCAGCGCCAGCGCATCATGATTGCCATGGCCCTTGCCCTTGAGCCTGGCCTGTTGATTGCCGATGAGCCGACCACCGCTCTGGACGTGACCACCCAGGCGCAAATCCTCGATCTCATCAAAGACATCCAACGGCGCCACGGCACCGGCGTTCTGTTCATCACCCACGATTTCGGCGTGGTGGCGGAAATTGCCGACCACGTGGTGGTGATGCAGCACGGCCTCGTGGTGGAACAGGGGCCGGCTGCCCAGATCCTCGGCAAGCCCAACCATCCCTACACTCAAATGCTGATCTCATCGGTGCCCAGCCTGATCCCGCCGGACCGGCCCGAGCCGGAGGTGCGCGAGACCGCCTTGCAGGTGCACAATCTCGACAAGACCTATGACGATGGCAGCTTCCTGAAAAAGGGGCGTCAGGTGAAGGCGGCCCAAGGGGTTGAACTGATCATCCACCGGGGCGAGACTTTAGGCGTGGTCGGCGAATCCGGGTCGGGCAAATCAACGGTTGCCCGCTGCATTGTGCGCCTGATCGATCCCACCGGCGGCGAGGTTCTGATTTCCGGCCAGAACATTGCCGGCCTGGCGGAGAAGGCGCTGCGGCCCTACCGCCGGGATGTGCAGATCGTATTCCAGGACCCCTACCGCTCCTTGAACCCGCGCCGCACCGTGGGTCAGTCCATTGTGGAAGGGCCGATGAATTTCGGCCTGTCCCATTCAGACGCCGTGGAGCGGGCCCGCGAACTGATGCGCGTGGTCGGCCTTGCTCCGGACGCGCTTGAGCGCTTTCCCCATCAGTTCTCCGGCGGCCAGCGCCAGCGCATCTGCATTGCCCGCGCGCTCGCCATGGAGCCGAAGGTGCTGATTGCCGACGAGGCCGTCTCGGCGCTTGATGTGTCGGTGCAGGCCCAGGTGCTGGAACTGCTGGACGATGTGCGCCGGCGCTTTGATCTGGCCATGCTGTTCATCACCCACGATTTGCGCGTGGCGGCCCAGATCTGCGACCGTATCATGGTGATGCAGAACGGGGTTGTTGTGGAGCAAGGCCTCACTGCCCAGGTCTATGCCAACCCCGGCCACAGCTACACCGAGGCCCTTTTGGGCGCGGCTCCGGGGCGCAATACCGAGTTTGCCAAGCTTGCCTGAGACTTTGAGTTCAACTCTTTGATCAAGAGGATCCGAATGGACATTCACGAGAAGATTGCCCAATCCCATGATGAAATGACCGAATGGCGGCGCACTCTGCACGAACATCCCGAGACCGCCTTTGAGGAAGTGAAGACATCGCAATTTGTGGCCGACAAGCTTGAAAGCTTCGGTATCAAGGTGGAACGCGGCCTGGCGGGCACCGGTGTGGTCGGCATTGTGGAGGGCAAGGACCCCGGCTCGCGCGCCATCGGCCTGCGCGCCGACATGGATGCGCTCGACATTTATGAGCAGACCAACAAGCCCTATGCCTCCAAGACCCCGGGCAAGATGCATGCCTGCGGCCATGACGGCCACACCACCATGCTGCTGGGCGCAGCGAAATATCTTGCCGAGACCCGTGACTTCTCCGGCACCGCCTATCTCATCTTCCAGCCTGCTGAAGAGAATGAAGGTGGCGCGCGGGTGATGGTGGATGAGGGCCTGTTCGGCAAATATCCCATGGACCAGGTCTACGGCATGCACAACTGGCCTGGCGTTCCGGTGGGCACCATCGGCATGCGCACCGGCCCCATCATGGCCTCTTACGATATTTTCGAGATTAGAGTCACCGGCAAGGGCGCCCACGGCGCCATGCCCCATGAGGGCATAGACCCGGTTCTGGTGGCCGCCCACATCGTCACCAACCTGCAGACCATTGCCAGCCGGAATGTGGACCCGTTGGAAGCGGTGGTGGTGAGCACCACCCAGATCCATGGCGGTGATGCCTATAACGTCATCCCCCAGGAGGTTGAGCTGAAGGGCACCGTGCGCAGCTTCATCCCCAAGGTGCAGGACATGGCCGAAGCCAACATCAAGCGCATCGCGGCCAGCGTCGCGTCTGCCCATGGCGCTGAGGCGAGCGTCCACTATGAGCGGCGCTATCCGCCCACGGTGAACGAGGCGGACGCCACCCGGCAGGCCGAAAGGATCGCGGCAGGCCTGGTGGGCGGGGCGAACGTGGACACGGACGTGACCCCGGTGATGGGTTCAGAGGACTTCGCCTTCATGCTCCAGGAAAAGTCCGGCAGCTACATCTGGCTCGGCGCCGGCGAAGACAGCGCCAACCTGCACAGCCCGCATTTCGACTTCAACGACGAGATCCTGCCCATCGGCGCAAGCTATTGGGCCCGGCTGGTGGAGGAGACTTTGCCGGCAAGCTAAAGGTGGCGCACAGCTGGGGAAGATACGATTCTGCGAAACGAACCCATTTGGCTGTAACTGGCTGAGTCAAATGAGCTTTTTGTTTGTGCGCTGCACAATACCGGTTCAGTATTTGGTCTCTATCGTCACCCCGGAATTTGCCCCAGCAAATGTCCGGGGCCCAGGGCCGCACGCTCCGAGACCAGCCGCCCTGGATGGATCCCCGCTTTCGCGGGGATGACAGAAAGAAGAGCAAAAGCGCGGGCTAGGAGATTTCGCTGGGGCTGGCCCTAGTTGCCGGCAAGCTGGATGGTCGGCTTCTTCTTGGCCCGCTCTTTGAGCAGATGTTCAAGCCAATCAGGGTCCATCTCCGGAACCGACGAGAGCAGAAGGTCGGTGTACTCATGGTGCGGCGGGGTTAGAATTTCGGTCTTCAGACCCTGCTCCACCACTTCGCCCTGCAGCATCACAACAATCTCATCGGCAATCGCTCTCACGGTCGCCAGATCGTGGGTGATGAACATGTAGGAGAGCTCAAGCTCATCCTGCAGCCGCTGCAGCAGCTTCAAGATCTCTTCGGCCACGAGCTGGTCAAGCGCCGAGGTCACCTCATCGCAGATGATCAGCTCCGGCTCCGCTGCAAGCGCCCGGGCAATGCACACCCGCTGCTTCTGGCCCCCGGAGAGCTCGCTGGGGAACCGGTCGACATATTGGTTCGGTTCCATCTCGATCATGTTCAGAAGCTCGCGGACCCGCTCGTCGCGCTTTTTGCCCGACAGGCCCAGATAGAACTGCACGGGCCGGCCGATAATGTCGCGAATGCGCATCCGCGGGTTCAGCGCCGTGTCGGGCATCTGATAGATCATCTGCAGTTTGCGCAGATCGTCGGCCTTGCGGTCTTTCAGGGCGGCCGGCAGGGTCTCGCCCTTGAAGATCACCTCACCCTTGATCGGCGGCAACAATCCGGTGATCGCCCGGGCGGCTGTGGATTTGCCGGACCCCGATTCTCCCACCACGGCAACCGTGCGCTGCCTGGGCACTTTGATGGAGACGTTCTTCAGAACCTTTACGTCGCCGCCATAGCTGGCATCCACATTGCGCATTTCGAGCAAGATGTCGTCCGACGGCTGCTCTTTCTTCTGCAGCGAACGCACCGCCCACAGAGACTTTGTGTAGGCCTTCTCCGGCGCCGACAGCATCTTGCGCGTGTCGGCCTCTTCCACCACCTCGCCGTAGCGCAGCACGATGATCTTGTCGGCCATCTGGGCCACCACCGCCAGGTCATGGGTGATGTAGATCGCGGCCGTGTTGTACTCGTGCACAATGTCCTTGATGGCGGCCAGAACTTCGATCTGCGTGGTCACGTCCAATGCCGTGGTCGGCTCGTCGAAGATGATCAGGTCCGGCTTGCACGCCATGGCCATGGCGGTCATGGCGCGCTGGAGCTGGCCACCTGAAACCTGGTGCGGATAGCGGAACCCGATGGTGTGGGGGTCCGGCAGCTGCAGCTTTTCAAACAGCGTGATGGCCTCCGCGTGGGCCGTCTTCTCGTCCATCACCCCATGTTGCACCGGTCCTTCGGAATATTGCTCAATCAGCTTGTGGGCCGGGTTGAACGAGGCCGCTGCCGATTGGGCAACGTAGGAGATGCGCACGCCGCGCAGCGAGCGCTTGTCGTCTTCGGTGGCGTTGAACAGGTTCACCCCGTCGAACATGATGTCGCCTTGGGTGATTTTACAGCCGGGCCGGGCAAAGCCCATGGCCGCCAGCCCGATGGTGGACTTGCCGGCGCCCGATTCACCGATCAGGCCGAGCACCTCACCGCGATGCAGATCGAAATCCACACCCTTCACAATGGGGTGCCACTCCTCATCGCTTTGGCCTTCAATGTGAAGGTTGCGGATGGAGAGCAGGATCTCTGCGTCTTTTCCGTTCGTTTTTGGCTTAGTGGTCATCGCGAAGTCCCGATGTCTTGTGCAGGAACCAGTCAACGACGAAGTTCACGCCGACGGTGAGCAGGGCGATTGCGGCCGCGGGCAGCAGCGGCGTGATATCGCCATAGGTGATGAGGGTTGCATTGTCGCGCACCATGGAGCCCCAGTCCGCCGTCGGCGGCTGAATGCCCACGCCGAGGAACGACAGGGCGGCGATCAACAGGAACACGAAGCAGAAACGCAAGCCGAACTCGACCACCAGCGGCGGCATGATGTTCGGCAGGATTTCCCGGAACATGATCCAGGGCAGGCGCTCACCGCGCAGCTTGGCCACTTCCACAAAGTCCATCACCGCCACGTTCATGCCGACAGCGCGGCAGAGGCGGAACACCCGGGTGGAGTCCAAAAGCGCGATGATGATGATCAGGTTCTGCACATTGGAGCCGAAGATGGTCAAAAGCACCAGGGCGAAGATCAGCACCGGAATGGCCATGAAGATATCGATGATCCGGCTCAACACCTGGTCGACCCAACCGCGCAGGATGGAGGCCAGAAGGCCCAGCCCGCCGCCCACGATGAACGCGAGCATGGTGGTCAGAAAGGCGATCCCCAGCGTGTTGCGCGCGCCGTAGATGAGGCGGGTCAGCATATCGCGTCCGAGATTGTCGGTGCCCAAAATGAACTTGTCACCCCAGACATCAAACTCCGGGCCTACAATCTCAGACTCGCCATACGGGGTCAGTATGGGCGCGAATAGGGCGACGAAGACGTAGGAGACAATCACCAGCAGGCCGAACTTAGCCGTGATGGGCGCCTTCTTCAGCTCGCGCCAAGCGTCGCGCTTCCAGTCCCTGTCTGCCAGTGGAATCGCAACCGCGTCCGCAGATCTGGCATCTTCTTCCACTTGATTGCTCATTTTGGATGCAGAAGCCTCGGGTTGGTGACGATGGAGATCAGGTCCGCCGTCAGGTTAAGCAGAATGTATGTGGCCGCAAACACCAGGCTGCAGGCCTGCACCACCGGCAGATCGCGCACGATCACGCTGTCGACCATCAGTTGGCCGAGGCCGGGGTAGACGAACACCACCTCAACCACGACCACCGAGACCACCAGGTAGGCCAGGTTGAGGGCAATCACGGTTGCGATCGGCGCCCAGGCGTTGGGCAGCGCATGGTGCACGATGACACGCGCACGCTGCAGGCCCTTCAGGTTGGCCATCTCGATGTAGGGGCTGGCCAAAAGGTTCAAGATCGCCGCCCGGGTTTGGCGCATCATGTGGGCGAACACCGCCAGGGTCATGGTCGCTGCCGGCAGGAGGCACTTATAGATGCGCTCCCACAGGGGCATGTCCATGTCCACATTCGAGAGGCTCGGGAACCAGCCCAATTGTTGGGAGAAGATGATGATCAGGATGTAGGCGATGAAGAATTCGGGGAAAGAAATCGATGTCAGCGTGAAGGTGTTGATCGCCCGGTCGTAGAAGGAGTTGCGGTACAGAGCAGCCAGAACGCCGCAGACCAGCGAAAACGGAACCGCAATCGCCGAGGTCATCAGAGCCAGGAACAGAGTGTTGGCGAGCCGGAAGCCGATCAGCTCGGAAATCGGCCGCTGGTTGGCAAACGAGGTGCCGAAGTCACCTTGGATGACCCCCAGAACCCAATCAATGTAGCGGATATGCGGCGGCTTATCGAGCCCAAGCTCGCGGCGGAACACCTCGACGGTTTCCGGCAACGCGTCCTGGCCCAAGATCTCCGTGGCGATGTCGCCCGGCAAGAGCTCAACGCCGAGAAAAATGATCAGCGACACGGCCAGAAGCGTGAGCAATCCGAGCCCCAAGCGCTGAATAATAAGCGTGATGAGTTTACCCATCGGTGCAATTTCTCCCCATCCCTCCGGGCACTTATGTGCCTCTTAGTTGGCCCTTAGTCTGCAACGAATTTGCCGTGGCCGTAAACCCCCAATCTCGCCACCACCGGTGATAGTGGCCGCCCCTGGGAGCATCGGACAAGCTTCGCAACGCCGGAGATGGGCTGATTTGGCCCACCGAAGGCCGGTTTTTTGCGCCCGCTGAGCTTCGTTGCGGCCCGCTTGTGGTCAGCCAGACCGCGGCGCGAACCGCGCCTCGTCAGCAGACGCGAAAAATCGGTTAAAATGATTCAGTTTAACCTCATGTCGCTCTCGAAATTCTAATGGCTATTTCTTGTGAAACCCAATGCGCCGGCCGGCCCAATCCGGCGCGGTCTCAAGCGTGGCGGCCTGCAGCGCCTCCTGCACCTGCATGGGCATCGCGATGGCGCGGCTTTGCCCGGTGTCGTAGTGCAGCAGCATGAACTCTGCGGTGGCACGTATGGTGCCGCCGGCGATCATTTCATGGGCAAACCAGATACGCTTTGCATCACTGCCGATGATGATGGTCTCGATCTCCAATTCGGCCGGCGGGCGCACCTCCGCCAGATAGCGCAGGTGGGTCTCAACGGTGTAGATCCCGCAGCCTGTCTCTTTGAAATAGCTGACGCCGATGCCGAAATGGTCCTGCATGATCCAGGTGGCATTGGAGAACGGCACCAGATAATAGGCCTCGTTAAGATGGCCATACGCATCGAGCCATGCGTCCTGCAAGGGTTCTGAGTGAAGTTTCAAGCGCGTCATGCCGCCCTCCCGTCAAAGCGTCAGGCGATCAATGCCTGAGCAGCCGGCAACACGCAAGATCTGACGCGCTCAAGCAGCTCAGGATTGGTAACGGCCTCGGCCAGATCTTCCGGCGTGTGGAACGTATGCGACGTGCCTGCAATTGAAATCATGGGATCGCCCCGCGGCGCCCAGAGCTCCGATTCGCCGATCCATTCCCCGGGCATCGTCGGTGTCAAAGGCCGCTCAGGGACAATGTTCAAGTTTGCAAGGCGCTTGCAGACTTGAGCAAAGGGCGCGCCGTCGAGATTGCTCACCGCGCGCATCGCCCCGTCTCCACCAAGCGCTGTCTCATCGGCAATGCATGAGCCCAGATGCAGAACCCCTGTCACCTTCCGGTCAAAGGCCTCAACGAACCTGGCCGCGCCGCAATAGCCGAGCTCATGGCCTGTGGGCATGACCAACAGAACTGAGATTTGTCTGCTGAGCTCCTCTGCGAGAGAGATGGCAATGGCAAGGCCGGTACCTCGTTCGCCGGCACACGCGAACCAGCCGGACAGCGGGGTGGTGACGATGAGTGGGGGCCGGCTGTTGGTTTCGCAGCGGAACAGCGCGCTGAGATTTTCAGAGCGCCCCGTGCGTATCTCTGCCTCGAACCGAACACCGGCTTGCCCGGCACGAAGCTGGTCAAGCGCCTGGCCGGGAGCGAGACACACCGGAATCTCTCCGGGCGGCGCGGGCGTGCGGTTGATCGCGCACAAGCCTCCGGATGCGGTTCGGGTTGCCGCAATGGCAATGCGGGCACCTGCCGCCTTGGCCTGCCGGGTGATGTTCCCAAGGGTCCGGCCGATCTCAGCGTCGCCGTGATCATCGTCAAACTCGATCGAGGCCACATAGGCCCCATCATCATTGTGGCTGCCCGTGGCGCTGTAGTAGAGCGGCTCCAACTGAACACCCTCTGCGCTGCCGCTGCCCGTTGCGCGGCCCATGAACTGAGGGAATGCATAGGGCTGGCGCACCACCTCTGCGCCGCGCCCTGTCAACAGATCCGCCAGCCAGTTCACCGTGGCGGCATCCACATCGGTTCCCGTGCGATGGTCTCCGAAGCCGGCATAGCGGGCCACAAGATCGTAGAGCGCACTCATCTACATGCGCTCCTCAAGGAAGGTGCGCAGGACCACTGCGCTGTTGCGCTCAACGTCCCGGGCGGCAAACAGGAAAGTCACCCGGCGGCCCTCAATGCGGCTTGAAAGGTCCGCCACTTCATCTGGATTTGCCTCCAGTTCGGCACGGTAACGGCCGATGAATTCGGCCCAGCGGGCCGGTTCGTGCCCGAACCAGGTCCGCAGGCCCGGGCTCGGGGCAATCTGCTTGGCCCAGTGATCGAGCGCCAGGTGCTCCTTGCGCACGCCGCGCGGCCAAAGACGCTCGACCAATATGCGCACGCCGTCTTCCGGGCCGGGCGCATCGTAGGCGCGCTTCAGGTTGATGGTGCCGCGCGCCATCGCTCAAGCCGCTTCGGCGCGCGCTTTGCGATACCCCGCGGGAGGCACGTTGAAGCGCTTCTTGAACACCCGCCCAAACGAGGCTTCTGAACCGTAGCCGCTTTGCTCGGCCACATCGATCATCGGCGCATCGGTCTCCAAAAGCAGGCGGCGGGCCACCTGCATGCGCCATTCGGTGAGATAGGCCAGCGGGGTCATGGCCATCAGTTCTGAGAACCTTCCTGAGAACACAGTGCGCGACATGCCGGCGACGCTGGCCATGGCTTCCAGGCTCCAGTTGCGCGCCGGATCGCTGTGCAGGGCTTGCAGAGCGCGGGAAATCGATGGGTCGGCGAAGGCTGCGAAGGGGCGCAGATCCCGCCCTTCAGCGTTCAGGAAGCTGCGGATCGCCTGGGTGAAGATGATCTCTGACAGCTTCAACGCAATCAGATCGCCCCCCATGCCGCCCCGGCCGGCTTCCGAACCGATGATCCGAAGTGTGCTGTCGAGCCAGGTGCCCGCGGCTTCGGACGTATCATTGATGTGAACCAGGGGCGGCAGGGCGTCTATGAGCGGGTGGCTGGCGTCTTCGTCGAAGGCGAAGTGCCCGCACACCAGTTGCGTCTCATGACCGCCGTGGTGGGCGCCATGGACCAGAGCGCCGTGGCCGGTGAAGCCCGACTGTTCAATGACCTGGTCTACGGTCAGGGCGTTGACCCTGAGCGGGTCGCTCAGGATGTGCTCGGCGCCATGGGTGATGATGATCAGATCGCCCTGCTCCAAAAGCACCGGCTCGTCGACCCCGGCAACTTGCGCAAAGCAACGCCCGCGGTGCACGAAGTGAAAGCGCGCCACGTTGCTGTAGGCCGGCACCTCCACGCCCCAGGGTGAAGAGAACTCGGTGCGGAAATACAGGGTGCCCACCATTTTCAGGTTGGCGAGAATATCGCTCAGCAAATCCATAGGACCGATCTAGCAGGTGCCGGAGCACCTGGAAAGGTTGGCGGACGATTGGTCAAAACTAACGCACGCTTGATCATTCATCATCCCGGGTTCGATCCGATATCACCCTCATCTGCATTCGCAGCTCAAAACCTGATTGGAGATTGAAATGACCCTGAAACGCCTATTTGCCGGCACAGCCCTTGCTGTGGTCTTGGCCATCACTCCTGCGGCGGCGGAAAGCCCGGCAGATCTGAATGACCTGGAAATCGCCCACGTGGCCTACACAGCCGACAATATCGATATCCGCTACGCCCACTTGGCGCTTGGTATTTCGACAAATCCGGAAATACACAAATTCGCAAAGACCATGATCCGCGACCACAGCAAGGTCAACGAGCTGGCCCTGGCGCTCTTGAAGAAACTGAAGGTGAGCCCGAAAGACAACTTTCTGAGCCGCTCGCTTGTTGCAGGTTCTGAAAAGCTTGTGGACGAGATGTCCGCGCTGCGCGGTGCCGCGTTCGACAAGCGCTATGCGGAAAACGAGCTTGCCTATCACCAGGCGGTGAACAAGCTGGTGGAACACACCTTCCATCCCAACATCAAGAACGGGCAGGTCAAGGCCCTGTTCGAGCAGGGTTTGGTGATTTTCAAGGCGCATGAGAAACATGCCGAGATGATGGTCAAGGCGCTTCGGTAGCACCACCGATGACCCGCAGATATGTGCTGAAGAGGCTTGCGGCCGCGTTGGCGGCCTCAGGCCTCTTGCCTGGCGGCCAAGCGGTCGCCGCGACCGAACACCTTGTGGAGATCAAGCAGTTCGCCTTTGTTCCAGAACGCCTGAATGTTGCCGCCGGCGATAAGGTCACCTGGATCAATGCGGACATCGTGCCCCACACCGCAACGGCGAAGGATGAAAGTTGGGATACCGGATCTCTGCAGCAGGGGCAAAAGCGATCGCTCACCATTTCAGAGGATATGCGCGGGGAGTACTTCTGCCGTCATCATCCGTCGATGGTCGCCGAGTTGGTCTAGGCGCGCAGGTGCCGTGAATGGATCTTGTAGACCGCGTCCCGGCCCAGCATCCAGACCCAGAACTTTCCGTTCGGAAACACCGGATAGAACGCCTCTGAGGTGACATTGAGCCCGCCGGTAAAGGCCCCGAACGCCGGCATCACCAGCCGGGACCCGTCGCAGGCGAAGCAGCGCCGGCGCAGGCGCCGGCCGCGCCGCGACACTGCGGCCACAGGATGCAGATGGCCGGATACTTCGGGTGCGAACGCCAAACCGCCTGAAGGCTCGTGCTGCAGAGTGAGCTCGCCAAGGCAGAACTGGCCGGCGATGGTGCCGCCCAGATCGTCCGGCGGGGCGGTGTCATGATTGCCGGTGATCCAGATGAATGCCGAGCGCGCCGTGAGCATGCGGATGCGCGCCACATCCTTCTCGCTCATGCGGGTGCGCGAGCTGTCATCGTGGAAACTGTCGCCCAGGGAGACGATCCGTTCGGGCTGATAGCGCGCGGCGGCCTGTTCCAACATGGTGAGGGTGGAGCCGGTGTCATAGGGCGGCAGGTGCACCCCCCGGACGGCGAAGGAGGAGCCCTTCTCAAAATGCAAGTCGGCCACCAACAGGGTGCGCAGCTCGGGCAGCCAGAGGGCCCCGCTCAGATCAGGCACCAGCTGAGTGTCGCCCAGCCTGATGGTCTCAGCTTCAACCTGAACGGCGCTGGTGTCTTGCGGGCGCTCAAGCACGGGCCATGGCCTCCCCGGCCAGCATCGCTTCCGCTTCGGCCAAGAGGCTTTCGTCAGCTTCGCCGTAAACCGGCTCCTTGCCGATTTCCAGCATCACCGGCACGGCGAGCGGTGAAACCTGATCGAGCGAACGATGGACGATCTTGCCCTTAACGCGAGAGAGCAGTCCGCCGAGGCGGCGAATGTCCAATAGCCCCGTGGCCGCATCGTCCCAGGCGGCCTGCAGAAGAAGATGGTCCGGCTCGTGCTCGCGCAGCACGTCATAGATCAGGTCAGAGGAAAAGGTCACCTGGCGGCCCGACTTCTCCTGGCCCGGATAGCGCCGTTCGATCAACCCTGAAATGATCGCGCAATTCTTGAAGGTTCGTTTCATCAGGCTCGATTCTGCCAGCCAGGCGTCCAGGTCATCGCCCAGCATATCCTCTTCAAACAAGTGGGCGAGCGACAACTTGCCTGATTCGATCATCAGGCTCAAATCACGCAAACCCCAGATCGCCATGGCATATTCCGAGGCTACAAATCCCAAGGGCCGCGCCCTCAGCCGCTCAAGCCGCCGGGTCAGCAGTATGCCCAAGGTCTGGTGCGCCAGCCGGCCTTCAAACGGATAGCACACCAGATAGTGCTTATGCCCCCGGGGAAAGGTCTCAACCAGCATCTGGTCGTGTTTCGGCAACACCGATTTGATCTGCTGCATGGTCAGCCATTCACACACCTGGGGCGGCAGGCGCCGCCACTGGCTCGGCGTCGCCAGCATGGCCCGCACCCGGTCGGCCAGATAAGTGGAGAGCGGAAACTTGCCGCCCATATAGGCCGGGATCTGCGGGTCTTCCGCATTGGAGCGGCTGGCCAGCGCGGTCATCTCGTTCAAGCCTTCAAAACGCAGGATCTGGCCGGCGAACAAGAATGTGTCCCCGGGCGTCAGCTGGTCGATGAAGCTCTCTTCGATCTCGCCCAACACCTTGCCGCCGCGGCCAAGCGGCCTGCGCCGGCCGCGCGCCACCAGACGCACCTTCAGCATGGCCGCCTCCACAATGGTTCCCACGTTCATGCGGTACTGCTGGGCAAAGCGTGGGTGGCTGAGCCGCCAGAGGCCTTCCGGCGTTTGTCTGAGTTTGGCATAGCGCTCATAGGTCTTAAGCGCATAGCCGCCGGTGGAAACGAACTGCAGGGCCTTGTCGAACTGTGCCCGGGAAAGGGTGCGGTAGGCATAGGCGGAACGGATTTCCGCATAAAGCGCATCGGCCGCAAAGGGACCGGCACAGGCCATGCCCAGAATGTGCTGGGCCAACACGTCCAGCTTCAGGATGGCCGGTGGCTCAGTGTCCTGCTGGTTGCCTTCGGCAGCCTCCTTTGCCGCCTCGCATTCCAAAACCTCGAACCGGTTGGACGGCACCAGCAAGGCGGTGGACGCCTCGTCGAAGCGATGGTTGGCCCGGCCGATGCGTTGCATCAGGCGGCTTGCCCCTTTCGGCGCACCAAGGGTGATGACCAGGTCCACATCGCCCCAGTCGATGCCAAGATCAAGCGTCGACGTGCACACAACGGCGCGCAGCTTGCCGGCCGCCATGGCGCTTTCCACCTTACGGCGCTGAGTGCGGTCCAGCGAGCCGTGGTGAAGGGCAATGGGCAGGTCATCATCGTTGATCGCCCATAGACCTTGAAAGGTCAACTCGGCCTGGGAGCGCGTGTTGACGAAGATGAGCACCATCTGGTGCTGGCCGATGGTGTGGTACACATCGCTCATGGCATACCGGGTGGTGTGTCCCGACCAGGGGATGCGTTCATCGGATTCCAGAATTGAGATCTCCGGCTTGGACCCTGGCTGGCCCAGCACGAATTCGGCCAGGGCGGGCGGGTCTGCGTCGCCGGCTTGCGGCATGAGCCAGCCGCGCAACCGGTCCGGCTCGGCCACCGTGGCCGACAGGCCTATGCGCACCGCGTCCGGGGCATGGCGAATGATCCGCGCAAGGCACAAAGACAGCAAGGCGCCACGCTTTGACGGGCTGAGCGCGTGCAGCTCATCGAAGATCACAAAGCGCACTCCGGCGAAAAAGTGCTCCGCATCGCCATAGGCCAGGAGCAGGGAGATCTGTTCGGGCGTTGTCATCAGAATGTCCGGCGCATTGTGTTTCTGGCGCGAACGCTTGGATTGCGGCGTGTCGCCGGTGCGGGTCTCCACCCGGATCGGCAGGTTCATTTCGGAAATGGGCGTTTCCACATTGCGCGCCACATCAACTGCCAGGGCCTTTAGGGGCGAGACATAGAGCGTGTGCGGCCCGCGGCGCGGGGCGCCGGGTGTGGCGCCGGCCTGTTTTTCTGCTGCCAGCTCAATCAGGCTCGGCAGGAAGCCGGCCAGGGTCTTGCCGCCTCCTGTGGGCGCGATCAGCAAGGCTGAACGGCCCGCCTTCGCATGGGCCCATAGCTCAAGCTGATGGGTGCGCGGCGCCCAGCCCCGGGCCTCGAACCAGCCTGCAAAGGGTTCCGGCAAGGAGGGTGGATCAAACAGATCCGCCATGGGAAGGGGGTCGTGCCGCATGGCGGCCACTATAGAAGATTGCTGCAAATGTGGGGATCAGAAATCCCGGGTTACGGTCAGATTTAGCCCGTGTTCGGTGAAGTCGTAGAACTCCACATTCGAGATGCCGTGGGTCAAGGTGTATTCAATGCGCGGAGCAAATCCCTTGAAGTTCCAATCGCGTTTGGTGACGGAGCTCACGAACGCCAGGCGGGAATCTCGGCGCGGTGTCGATTTGTTCGGATAATTGCCGTCGTAATAATATTGATGCAGGCGTGCCTCGTTATATGTGGTTATGCCCCAGGGCCATTCTTTGTAATGACCGAGGCCGGCATAGCCGGACCAATATTCGTTGTGATTGAGTTTCGACAGGCTGCGGCCTGCGCCATAGAGCAAGAACAGGGCTTCCTCGGGGCTGACCCCCATTGTGGCGCGCAGGTTGGCGGTGAAGTCCCGGCCGTTTAGGTATTTGGCATCGTCGTAGCGCTTTTCCACATAGTCGAGGGTGGTGCGCACCGAAAGCCTTGGGCTGACTTGTTGTTTCCAGGTAAGCCGCGGACCAACCGCGTGGGAATGGCCTTCACCGCCCAGCCAGCGGCGGAACGAGGTAATCGCGACCCCCACATAGCTGGGGCCGTTTGAGCGCCTGAGTTCCAGATTGCCGCTCAACTGGGTGTCGTCGAAATCGCCGCCGGGATACTCGCTGTGGGCCACCGCGCCTGCGGCGATCACTGAGACGTTCTCAGTGACCTTATGATTGTAGCTTCCATAGATCCCACCCTTCAGGCCGAGCCCGCTTTCTTCCCTGTTGTCGATGGCCAGATTGAAGGGGCCGAAGTTGATGGTCTTGTGGCGCGAGCCTTTTTTGTAGTTGGTGCTCGGGGCCAGGGTCAGATAGCCGCCAAACTGCCAGGGCCGGCGCTGGTCGATGTGATCCAGAAGGTTCTGGAACACCTTGCGGTTGGCATCATTGGCATTGGCCGACAAGAGGCGGGTGAGATGATGCTTGGCGGCGTCATCGTCCTCCATCTCGTAAAGCGTGGCGGCAAGTTCGGCGCGCACCCGGCTCAAGTCGGGCTGTTGGGCCAGCATGTCCCGGTAAATCTGCACCGCTTCTTCCGGCTGCCCGCGGCGGCGCAATATGGCGGCTTTGAAAAATCGGGTGCGCTGCTCGGCGAACTTACCTTCAAAGGGATATTGCTCCATCGCCTCTTCCAGCCGGTCAAGCTCCAAAGCTGCGACCAGGCTGGAGAAGTAATGCAGTTTTCGGGCTTCATCGCGGGCCCAGGACGGTTCTTCGGTCCCGGCGATGGGAACGCTTGAAGAGGCAGGCAGTGGCGGATGCTGTGTGGCGGCGTGCGCAAGGGAGGCGGCAACGGCAAAGCCCGTTACCGCGGCCGCTCCCCGCAAGACTGCACGCGCACAAGTTCGCACTCAGATCTCCAAGATCTCAACATCTCAACTCACTGGTTTGATTACGCAGACTTACAGAAAACTTATCGGCCCGGTCTTAACGGGTGGCGCGGAAGCCTCCCCTGAGCAGAAGGTCAGCACGGTTGCTGCCGCTCGGCTTGGTGCCACTGAAGCCAATAGACCCGGCAACGTCTTCGCCGTTGGGGCCGTAGACACTGCCGACCACGGCCGATTTGTCGATCACGTAGCCTGGGTTGCCCTGGTTGGTGATGCGCAGAAGGCCATGGAAATCGTTATCTGTGATGACGCCTTGCATAGCACCTGTCAGCGGTAGGGACGGATGCTCGGCCGGATCCGGCGTGGCAGGCGGGTTTGTGGAATCGAAGGGCACCTGGTTCCAGTTGCTTGCATCGACCACAACGTTCGGGTCTGCCTTGTTGATATGGACCATATTGGTCATGCTTCCGGTCCAGGTGGACGCGGCGAAGTTCATGTTGAAGCTGACATTTGCCGTGGTCCACCATTCGCCTGAATGGCTGCCAGCACCGCCTTGAGTGGATTCACCGAAGAAGCCGCCATTATATGTGGCCGACCCGGCGGGAAGATTGGCTACATCGGTCTTCGTGCCGTCTGCAAAATAGACAGTCCAAGGGCCGCCCGGGCCCCGCTTGTCGGTCGTCACATAGCGCCAGACATCCACGTTAGCGGTTGAAGGCAGGGCCTTTTCCAGGAACGTATCGGTTTCTTCGTTGATGGCCCAATAGCGCTCGCCGTCGCCCACATGATCGCGAAGCTCATAGGCCGCGGGGAAGGACGATCCGTCCAGAAGAGTGCCCGTTACCGTGACCTGCGCCCAATTGACGGGGCCTTCGTCAACGCCCAGATGGACGCCGTTTCGCGTGTAGAAGTTTGGCGTGACCACAACGCCGACGGCGGCTGTGGGGATTGCTTCAGCTGAGTTTTCCACATGGTTGGAGGCCGAGCCTGGGCCCACTGCAAAACCGTTCGCATTGGTGACCACAGCGGTCGGGCCGGTCGGGCTCGTCGGCGTGGTGGTAGTGGTGCCGCCACCGGTGGTGCCGCCGCCGCTTCCGCCGCTGTCCGAAGTTGTTGCGGGTTTGCACCCAGCCACGGCCAACATGATAGCTGCCGGCAAAATGTACTTTAACTCGCCCCGCATGGATTTCACGCCCTATACAAACTGACTGCCAACGATCATGTTCGGTTAACCTTAAATTTGGGTAAATCGGGCCTCATCAATGGCGGATATTCAAAAATGGACATAGGGGCAGCCCGGGGATGATTGCGCACCTGGTTCCAGGGTGGCTGAAGCGGCACTCTGGCCATCGGGCGGTATTGGCGATCGCCTTGCCCATCATGGCCTCCAATGTTTCCGAGCCTCTCATCGGCCTGGTTGACACCTGGGTGATCGGGCGGCTGCATGAGGCCTATTACATCGGGGCGATCGCGCTGGGGGCCGTGATCTTTTCCCTGGTATTCTGGGGTTTCGGCTTTCTGCGTATGGGAACCGGCGGTCTGGCCGCCCAGGCCCATGGCGCCAAGGATAACCCGGAGGTGCGGGCGGTTCTGGTGCGCGCTTTGATGATCAGCGTGGCCGCAGGCATCGTGCTCATCCTGGTTTCCCCTTTGATCGACCACCTCTCGTTTGCCCTGCTGAAGGGATCAGAAGAGGTTGAGGCCCACGCCCGCACCTATTTTCAGATCCGCATCCTGTCGGCCCCGTTCGCCCTGGCAAATTACGCCTTTCTTGGCTGGTTCATCGGCCTTGGCCAGGCCCGCACCGCGCTGGGGCTGCAATTGGTGCTCAATTTTTCCAACATCGTGTTCGACGTCATTTTGGTCTTGGGCGTAGGCATGACCGCAGATGGTGTTGCGCTCGGCACCCTGATGGCCTCGGTCATTGCTGCGGCGGGCGGGGTTTGGGCGGCCCACCGCGAACTCCAGCGCCGCGGCGGCAGCTGGGATCTGGCGCTGATTCTCGACCGCCAGCAACTCAGGCGCACCTATGTGGTGAACTTCGACATCATGGTGCGCTCTGTGGCCGCGGTCTTCGTGTTCGTGCTGTTCACCGCAAAGTCGGCCGAAGTGGGTGACGTGGTGCTGGCGGCCAACACGGTGCTGATGAACATCATGGTGTTCGGCACCCACCTGATCGACGGCTTCGCCCATTCCGCCGAAGCCCTGGCCGGCCAGGCCGTTGGCGCCAAGAGCCGATTGCGCTTTCGGGTCTATTCGGTTCTCTCCAGCCAGTGGGCGTTCATTGTCGGGCTGGTCTTTGCGGTTTTGACCTGGGCCCTTGGGCCGCTGCTGATCGATGCGCTCACGGTGAACCAGGAGATCCGCGATACGGCGCGCAGCTATCTTTGGTGGATCGTTGCGGCCCCGGTGCTCGGCGTTGCGTGCTACCAGCTCGACGGCATCTTCATCGGCGCAACCCAGTCAAAGGACTTGCGCAACATGATGCTGATCAGCGTGCTGGTGTTTCTTGCCGCCTGGGAATATCTCACCGAAGCCTTCGGAAACCACGGGCTTTGGGCCGCCCTGATGTTGTTTTTGGTGGTTCGCGCGCTCACGCTCCTGGTCAGATTGCCGGCCCTCATGCGCGAGCGCTTTCCCCAGGAAATCTAGAGGATCTCCAGAACGTCCTCCGGCGGGCGGCCTACCACGGCCTTGCCGTTGGCAAACACAATGGCGCGCTCGATCAGGATCGGGTTGCCCGACATGGCGGCGAACAGGGTTTGATCGTCGCTGCCTTTCAGCTCCAGTTCCTTGTAGACCTTCTCGCCCTTGCGGATGAACTCGTCCGGGCGCTTGCCCAGCAGTTCGGCGAGCTCTTTCAGCTCATCGGTGGATGGCGGATTTTCCAAGTATTCGATGATCTCCGGCTCATGGCCTTGCTCCTGAATGAGCGCCAGTGCGCGGCGCGATTTCGAACATCTCGGATTATGCCAAATTGTAACAGTCATGCCTCTGCCCATTCTTTGGCGCCGGTTCCCGTGACATCGCTCAGCGTGTCGAAACCGGAGCGTTCAAGCTGTTGTGATAAATGCTGGCCGATCATGCGGGCCAAACGTGGCCCTTCATAAACCATGCCGCTGTAGATTTGAACCAGTGAGGCCCCTGCTCGCAACTTTTCCCACGCCGCGGAACCGCTGTCCACGCCGCCGACCCCAACCAGGGGTATTTTGCCTCCCGTGGCCATGTGGAACTTGGCAAGGATCTGGGTGGAAAGGGCAAACAACGGCGCACCGGACAAGCCCCCCTGTTGATCTTTCTCCGGCGATTTTAGCGGCGGGCGGCTGACGGTGGTGTTGGAGACGATGACCCCGTCAATGCCGGCGCCGAGCACAACGTCCGCAATGTCCTGTAAGGCCTCATCGTCCAGATCGGGGGCAATCTTCAGCAGCAGCGGCGGCTGGGCGGTGGCCTCCTGACGCGCTGCGCGCGCGCGCCCCAGAAGGTCTTCCAAGGCGCCCCGGTCCTGCAGGCCGCGCAGGCCCGGCGTGTTGGGGGATGAAACGTTGATTGTCAGATAGGACGCAAGGCCGGCGAAGGTTCTGACGCCCAACTCATAATCGGCGATCTTGTCGCTGCTGTCCTTGTTGGCCCCGATATTGACGCCCACAATGCCTGTCTTGGGCCTTGCCTGCAGCCGCCGCAGCGCGGCCTCATGTCCCTGATTGTTGAAGCCCAGCCTGTTGATCACCGCCCTGTCGGCGGTGAGGCGGAACATGCGCGGGCGCGGGTTTCCCGGCTGGGCCAGGGGGGTGACGGTTCCAACCTCGGCAAATCCGAAGCCAAGGCCCAAGATCGCATCGGGCACCTCGGCATCCTTGTCGAAGCCGGCGGCCAGGCCCACCGGGTTCGGGAATTTCAAGCCAAAGGCTTCCACCTCAAGTTTCGGGTCCGCTGAAGCGGGCGCAGACCCGGTGAACCCGGTCTTCAGGGCGGTGATCGCGAGCCCGTGCGCCGTCTCCGCGTCCAACAGCCGCAACAGCGGCATGCCGATGGCGTCCAGCGCGCTCATGCGCGCTCCAGATCGGGCAATATGTGGCGTCCGTTCTCTACCGCAAGGGGTTCTTCCCAGGCCACATGGTGCACTTGAAGATCTTCATAGAGATGGGGAAACAGGTCGCCGCCGCGCGACGGCTCCCAGCGCAGTGTCGGCCCGAGATTCTCTGTGTGCACCGCCACCAGCATAAGGTTTTCCTGGCCGGCGAAATGTTTGGCCAAGGTTTCCGGCAACTGGGTCGCGGTTGAAAAATGAATATAACCGTCTGCAAGATCGACCGGCGCGCCTTCAAATCGGCCTTTTTGTTTGGCCTCAGCCCAGGCCGCTTCGTCGCAGACTTTGAATACAAGACGCTCCATGGCCGGATGCATACTCCGGTTGTCCGCGGCTTTCCAGTTGACTTGCATTTTTCCAACAGAAACGGCGGAAACGCGTTTGTTTTCTGGCTTTTGTTTCCTATATAGTAAGGAGGATCAATCAGGAGGCGCAGAGTATGTTCACCCATCGTCAAGTTTGGGATGCAATCGATCAAATCGCAGAAGAACACGGAATGACTGCATCGGGCTTGGCAAAGCGCGCCGGGCTCGATTCCACGACCTTCAACAAATCCAAGAGGATTTCACCTGATGGCCGCGAGCGTTGGCCCTCAACCGAGAGTGTTTCCAAGATTTTGCGCGTAACCGGCGAACCGATTGACCAGTTTGCCGCATTGGTTGACAAGAGCTCCAAATCCCGGGCGCGGCGGCTGAAGACCGTGCCCCTGATCGGCTTCGCCCAGGCCGGGCGGGGCGGCTTGTTCGATGATGGCGGTTTTCCCACCGGGGAAGGCTGGGAGCAGATCCTGTTCCCCAACATCTCCGATGAAAACACCTATGCCTTGCAGATTTCCGGCGACAGCATGGAGCCGGCCTACCGGGCGGGCGACACCATCATCGTATCACCCAATGTCTCGGTGCGGGTGGGCGACCGTGTGGTGGTCAAGACGGTGCATGGCGAGATAATGGCCAAGGTGCTGAAGAACCAGAACGCCCGACGCATCGAACTGGAATCCGTCAATCCCGAACATGGCATCCGCTCGGTGGACAATGACGACGTGGTGTGGATGTCACGGATCATCTGGGCCAGCCAGTAGCGGCGGAACATACACACCCCGCGCCCCTGCGAAAGCAGGGGCCCAAAGCACTGGGCGTGCTGCTTGCTCTTGTGGGGATGCGGGCGGTCTACCCCAGCTTCCCAGCCAGTCCGTCACTGATCAGGGCCCGCGTCTCCTCAATCCCGTAGAGCGCGACAAAGCCGCCGAACCGTGGGCCTTGGGACTGGCCCAGCAGCACTTCATAGAGCGCCTTGAACCAGTCGCGCAGCGGCTCAAAGCCATGCGCCTTGCCCACCTCGTAAACCAGGGTCTGAATGTCCTCCGGCGAACTTCCCGGCGCGATGTCGGCGAGCCCGGCGCTAAGGTCCTCAAACGCTGAGCGCTCCTGGTCGCTGGCCGCCCGGTAGGTTTTGGACGGGCGCACGAAATCCTCATAATAGGCGATGGCATAGCCCACCATCTCATCGAGCTTGGGGTTCTGTTCGGCCGAACTCTCCGGCGCGTAGCGCTGGATAAAGCCCCAGAGGGTCTCCTTGTCATGGGCGTTGGACGCGCTCACCAGATTGAGCAGCAGCGCAAAGCTCACCGGCACATCGGCCGCCGACGGCTTGCCGCCATGGATGTGCCAGACCGGGTTGGCGAGCTGCTCTTTAAGATCCTGATCGTCATACTTGCCGAGGAATGTCAGATACTCATCCACATTCTTCGGGATCACATCAAAGAACAGCCGCTTGGCCTTGCGCGGGCCTTGGTACATGTAGAGCTGCAGGCTCTCCGGGCTGGCATAGCGCAGCCATTCATCGATGGTCAGCCCGTTGCCGCGCGACTTGGAGATCTTCTCGCCGTTCTCATCCAAGAACAGCTCGTAATTGAAGCCTTCCGGCGGCTCGGAGCCAAGCGCCTTGCAGATGCGGCTGGAGAGCCGGACGGAATCGATCAGGTCCTTGCCCGCCATCTCATAGTCGATCCCCAATGCCGCCCAGCGCAAGGCCCAGTCGGCCTTCCACTGACACTTCACCGCACCGCCGGTGACCGGCACCTCCACCTTCTCTGAGGTATCCGGGTCTTCATAGACAATTGTGCCCTTTGCCGGGTTGCGCTCCAGCATGGGCACCTGCAGCACCGTGCCCGTGCGCGGGCAAATGGGCAGGAACGGCGAATAGGTTGCACGGCGCTCCGGGCCAAGGGTGGGCAGGATGATGTTCATCACCTCGTCGTAGACCTCAAGCATCCGCACAAGGGTCTCATCCAGCCGCCCGGAGCTGTAATAGTCCGTGGCGCTGGCGAACTCATACTCAAAGCCGAACTGGTCCAGGAACTTCCTGAGCCGCGCATTGTTGTGGTGGGCAAAGCTCTCATAGTCGTCGGAAAACGGATCGGGCACTTTGGTCAGCGGCTTGCCCAGATGGGTTTCCATAATGTCCTGATTGGGCACATTGTCCGGCACCTTGCGCAGCGCGTCCATATCGTCTGAGAAACAGATCAGCCGGGTTGGGATGTCCGACAGAATGGAGAAGGCGTGGCGTACCATGGAGGTGCGCGAGACTTCGCCGAAGGTGCCGATATGCGGCAGGCCGGAGGGCCCGTAGCCGGTTTCAAACAGGATCTCGTCCGGTGAGGTCTTGCCCTTCTCGATGCGCTCCAAAAGTTTGCGGGCCTCTTCGAAAGGCCATGCCTTGGAAACTTCTGCTTCTGACTTCAAAATCGTGTCTTGATCGCTCATCGTAACAAGTGCCTGGCGTAAATCTGTTCGGGTGCAAAATCGGGGGTGTCGAATAGCACCCATCATCGGCTAGGGTGTCCGCCCTATTCCACATTCGCGATGAGCAGATACATCAGTTGACCGGTCCCGGCAAAGACAATCTGGAATTGGCGGCACAATTGGTTGACCGGGTCCCGGTGGCCATTCAGTCCGGTGTGTCCGCCATTATCGCCGCTCCGGGGGCTGAGCCGGAGGTGTTTGACGCCAAAACGGCCTTGGATCAACTCTCCAAAGGTCCGCACCTGATCTGTCATGCCGGCTTCCTGGTGCGCCGGCTGGCCTTTGTTTCAGAGGCCGGCCAGGCTCTGCAGCGGGCCTGTCTGGAGCAGCGCCATCTGGATGTGGCCGAACTCTTCGCCTTCGTGATGCCGGCCAAGTTCGCCCTGCCCACGCCGCTTGGGCTGGCCCGCGCCTTGGGATTTCCCGTCGGCGAACTGGGCATGGAACCCACAGGGCTTTTAAAGCGCTGCGTGCGGGCGCTGCTGGGCCAGCAGATCGGACCGAACTATCCGAACTTGCGCGAAACCGCCCAAGTGGCAGCCTTTCTGGAGCGGGCCAACTGGCCTTGGGCCCGGCCCATGCTGGCCGCGTTGGAGGCCACCGGCGCCAAGATGGACCTTTCCACCTTCGGCACCGGCCTCAACGTATGGGACCGCCTGCCAGACTGGGACGAAGGCGGCCCCAGGCCTCAGCCCGGCAACGAGCCGGTGAGCGGCGAAGAGGCCATGGAGGCGCTTGGCACCATGCTGGACAGCGGCGCCGAACAGCGCCTGGAACAGCAGGAATATGCCGCCCAGGTGGCGCAATCGTTCGCGCCGCTGAACGTGCCCAAGGAAGGCCGGGTCATCCTCTCAGAAGCCGGCACCGGGCTGGGCAAGACCCTTGGCTACCTCGCCCCGGCCAGTGTCTGGGCCCAAAAGAATGCCGGCACCGCCTGGATCTCCACCTACACCAAGAACCTGCAGCGCCAACTGGAACAGGAAACCGCGCGGCTCTTTCCAGACCCTGAAGTGCGCAAGCACAAGGTGGTGATCCGCAAGGGCCGGGAAAACTATGTGTGCCTGCTCAACCTCCAGGAGCGCTTCGGCCGTCTCAACACCGGCAACCCCAAAGGCGCCCTTCTGGCGGCGTTGATTTCGCGCTGGGCCAGATACTCCAAGGATGGCGACATGGTGGGCGGCGATTTCCCGGCCTGGCTCATGACCCTGTTCAATGATCTGGCACCGGGCGGCGGTGACAGGCAGCTTTCGCCACAGAGCCTCGGGCTCACCGACCGGCGCGGCGAGTGCATCTATTCAGCCTGCCCGCACTACCGCAA
>CAJHYS010000156.1_pt1 | contig 31059 bp, 29 predicted proteins | sample 9198801 | NCBI WGS metagenome assembly CAJHYS01 (sample SAMEA7708368, study PRJEB35096) | sediment metagenome | biome: marine neritic benthic zone biome [ENVO:01000025]; feature: sediment [ENVO:00002007]; material: shallow marine sediment [ENVO:03000034] sea grass bed [ENVO_01000059] ...
ATCATGTTGCCGGGCCGGAAGTCGCCGTGAACAATGGTGGCCGCCTCGTCTTCCGGCAGACGCGCGCCCAGGGTGGCGATCAGCTTGTCCATGGCCGGCATCTCTTGGGTCTTGGAGGCTTCATACTGCCGGGTCCAGGTCTTGAGCTGCCGGGCAATATAGCCGTCTGGTCTGCCAAACCCTTCAAGGCCCACGGCACGCCAGTCCACCTCATGCAAAGCGCCCAGCACCCGCGCCATGGCGAGCCAGGCAGGGGTGCGCGAACCCTTTGGAAAGTCAGGCAAATCCGGCTCTGCGCTGAACCGGCCCGGCACGTAGTCCATGACGAAGAACGGCGTTCCGATAATCGTGTCATCCTCACACAGCAGGTGCATCCTGGGCACCGGAACCGCGCTCTCCTGCAGGGCCGACATGACACGGAACTCGCGCTCCACCTGATGGGCGCCGCGCAGCAGGTCACCTGGCGGTTTCTTGCGCAGCACAAGACGCCGGTCACCGGAGGTCAGCAGAAAGGTGGGATTGGATTGGCCGCCCTGGAACTGGCCAAGTTCAAAGGCGCCGCCGAAGCCAGGCAGGTGCTCGGCCAAATAGCGTGCCAGGCTTTCCACATCAAAGCGATGCTGGGGAAGAACTTCGACGGTTTCAGGCTCAGCCGTCATCGGGCCTCCTCAAGAGATCGTCTCGCCGCCGTCGGCCACCAGGTTCTGGCCGGTCACATAGGCGCTTGCGTCTGATGCCAGGAACAGGGCAACGCCGGCAATGTCCTCCGGCGCGCCGATCCGGCGCAGCGGCGTCTGGTTCTCCGCCCGCTCCAGGCGCACAGGGTCTTCCCAGAGCGCGCGGGCAAAATCGGTCTTGACGAGGCCAGGCGATATGGCGTTGGCCCGAATGCCTTTCGGCCCCCACTCCACAGCAAGGTTGCGCACCAGCCCCGCCTCGGCCGCCTTGGAGACCCCGTAGATCCCGATCACGTTGTTGCCGCGCAGGCCGGCAATGGAGGAGATCACGATCACCGACCCACCGCCTTGTTCTGCCATCATGGGGCACACCATGTTGCAGAGCTGATAGACGCTGAGCACATTGGTCTGCATGATCTTCTCAAAGACATCATCGCCGGCCTCGGCCATGGGCCCGTACACTGGGTTGGTCGCGGCATTGCAGACCAGAATGTCGACACCGCCCCAGGCCTCCACCGTTCCGGCGACCAGTGCTTCGAGTTCATCGCGCCGGCCCACATGGCAGGGGATCGCAAGAGCGTCATACCCTTCAGCCTTGATCTCTCCGGCGACCTTCTCACACATGTCGGCCTTGCGGCTGGAGATGACCACCTTTGCACCGGCGCGGGCAAAGCCTTGTGCGATGGCTTTGCCGATGCCCTTTGTGGAACCTGTGATGATGGCGCGCTTGCCCGCAAGATCAAACATCGCTCACTCCCCCTCAACCTCAAGCTCACGCTCCTGCAGCTCGCGCCATTGCACCTTGCCGGAGCCGGAACGCGGCAGGTCCTCGGTGAACTCATAAATCCGCGGCACCTTGTAAGCCGCCATCTGTTCGCGGCACCAGGCTTCAACCTCCTCAGCTGAGGGGTCGGCGCCGTCCGCCGCCACGATAAGCGCTTTGACCGTCTCCCCCTTGCGGGCATCACGGGCGGCAATCACGCAAGCCTCCCGAATGCCGGGGTGCTTGTGCATCATGGCCTCAACCTCGGCCGGCCACACCTTGTAGCCCGACACATTGATCATCCGCTTCAGCCGGTCGGCATAGAAGAAATAGCCGTCTTCATCATAGTAGCCCAGATCGCCGGTGCGGAAGAAGCGCTTGCCCTCAAGCTCGATGAAGGCCTCGCGGGTTGCCTCCTCGTTTTGCCAATAGCCCAAAAACACCTGAGGGCCATGGGTGATGATTTCGCCGGTTTCGTTGACGCCCAGCTCTTCAAGGGTCTCCGGGTCAATGATGCGCGAATCCACGCCGAACAGCGGTATGCCCAGACATTGCAGTTTCGGGGCTTCGGGAGGGTTCATGTGCGAGGGGGCGATGGTTTCGGTCAAACCATAACCTTCGGTCACCTTTAATCCGGTTAGTTCACCCAGTTTCTCAGCAACGGCAAAGGGCAGTTGAGCCCCGCCGCCACCGACCGAGATCAGGCTGGAAAGATCGTAGCTCTCCACATCGGGGCTGGAGATGAAATCGATGATCATGGTGGTGATGGCGCGCCATTGGGCCACCCGGTAGCGCCCGATCAGCGTGGCGGCCACATCCCTGTTCCAACGGGTCATGAGCACAATGGTGGCGCCGGTGAAGAGCGGCGTGTTCATGGAGTTCTGCATGCCGGTCACATGGAACATGGGCAAGGCGGCCAGAATGGCCGCATTGGGCGGAATCGGGTTCCAATTGGCGTAGGCATTGATCACAGCGTTTACCGTGGCATTGCTGTGCAGGCAGCCCTTGGGCTGGCCCGTTGTGCCTGAGCTGTAGGGGATGACGCACCAATCTTCCGCGCGGTTGAGCACCTCAGGCACACCGGCGTTTGAGTTGATGGCCTGCCACCAGTCGATAAGGTGCGGTGTGCCGAAATCCTTGCGCAGCTGCTGCACCTCATCGGGCAGATCCAGATCCGTGTCGGGTGAACGGTAGTCCCCATAGTTCACATGGATCAGGGTGCGCAACTCGGTGCTCTCCAGGAGCGGGCCGGCATAGTCCACCAGTTCCTGGCCGGCGATGATCGCCACCGCGCCGGTGTCGCTGGCAATATGCTCCAGCTCGCCCATCCGGCTCATGGGATTGACCGGCACCACCACGCCATTGGCCCCGAGGATCGCATAGTAGCCGATGATGAACTGCGGGCAGTTCTGCATATAGAGCAGCACGCGGTCGTTGCGCTCCAGCCCGACATATTCCGACAGGTAGCCGGCCATATCCAGGACCTGTTCCAAGAGCTCGGCGTAAGTCAGAACAGCATCGTAATAGATGATCGCCGGATGATCGGGATAGCGCCCGGCACTCACCACGAAGTTCTCAAACACCGTGGTCTTGAGCGCCGGCAGCTCGTGGGGCCGCCCTTTCGGCCAGACTGGGAAATGCCGGTCCTGCATGAGAATCTCAGACGCTTTACGCGCCTGCCACGGCTTTCAGTTCCATCCGGGCGATGGCGTTCATGTGCACCTCGTCCGGCCCGTCAGCCAGACGCAGGCTGCGCGAGTGGGCATAGGCGCTGGCCAGGAACGTGTCCTGGCAAACCCCCATGGCGCCATGCACCTGAATGGCCCGGTCCACCACACGGCAGGCCATGGCCGGCGCCACAACCTTGATCATGGCGATCTCTTTGCGCGCCTCCTTGTTGCCCACTGTGTCCATCATCTCCGCCGCCCGCATGGTCAGCAACCTGGCCTGATCGATCTCGATGCGCGAACGGGCGATCTCCTGGCGCAATCCGCCCTGATCGCTTAAAGGCTTGCCGAACGCCACCCTTTCGCCGGCCCGCTTGCACATCATCTCCAGCGCCCGCTCAGCCACGCCGATCTGGCGCATGCAATGGTGAATGCGGCCGGGCCCAAGGCGGCCTTGCGCAATCTCAAAGCCCCTGCCCTCGCCGAGGAGAATATTGGACGCCGGCACACGCACATTGTCGAACTCCACCTCCGAGTGCCCATGGGGCGCATGGTCATAGCCGAACACGGTGAGGTGCCGCTTCACCGTGACCCCTTCGGTGTCAAGCGGCACCAGGATCATGGATTGCTGCTTGTGGCGTTCAGCGTCAGGGTCGGTGCGGCCCATGACGATGGCGATCTTGCAGCGCTCGTCCATGGCGCCCGACGACCACCATTTCGTGCCGTGCACGCGGTATTCGTTGCCGTCGAGCGTGATCTCGGTCTGGATATTGGTGGCATCGGACGAAGCCACCGCCGGCTCGGTCATGGAAAAGCACGAGCGGATCTCGCCTGCCAGAAGCGGCTCCAACCATTGCTTCTTCTGCTCATCGGAGCCGTACAGCACCAAGGTTTCCATGTTGCCCGTATCCGGCGCGCTGCAGTTGAACACCTCCGGCGCGATGGGCGAGCGGCCCATGATCTCACAGAGCTGGGCATAGTCCAGGTTAGTGAGGCCGGCGCCATAGTCATCATCGGGCAGAAACAGGTTCCACAGCCCTTCAGCGCGCGCCATGGCCTTCAGCTCGTCGAGTAGCGGGGGATGGCTCCATTTGTTCTCCAGCCCAGCATGCTGTTCGGCCATCATCGCCTCGTTGGGGTAGATGTGCTCATCCATGAAGGCCAGCAATTTGCCGTGAATGTCCTCAGCCCGCGCGCTCAATGCAAACATGTTCTGTGTCTCGCCCTTTGTCTTAGCTCTTGTTCCGGCCAATCTAGCGTGTAGCATCACCGCAGGGAACAGACGAAAGCGCACGGGGCTCCATGTTCGACCAGCAAGTCACCTTTCTCTATGCCGCCAACCTGGAGGAAAGTTCGCGCTTCTACCGGGATGTGCTGGGCTTGCAGTTGGTTTTGGACCAGGGGCCATGCCAGATATTCCGCGTGGCCGCAGACGCCTTTCTCGGGGTCTGCCAGTGCGGCGAGGCGAGACCGGTCTCACCGGAGGGGGTGATTGTCACTCTGGTGAGCGCCGATGTGGATGGCTGGTATGAGAAACTGATGGCGACGGGCGTTGATGTCGAGGCCCCACCCGCCCTCAACGAGAGATACAACATTTACCACATCTTCCTGCGCGATCCTGATGGCTACACCTTGGAAATCCAGCAGTTCCACGATCCAAAGTGGCCGGCTCCGGGCCAATAGACCAGCGCCCGCGATCTCTGCCCTTGGCGTTCCTGGGGCCAGCGTATAGCATTGGCGGAACAACAATAATCTGGGAGGGGTCCCGTGCATCGCTGGCATGACCGCCGCAAGGCTTTCCGCAGTGTTCTTGAAGGTGGGGCCTGCGTGCATCCGGCCTCTGTGTTTGATCCCTGTTCCATGCGGATCGCCCAGGATCTTGGCTTCGAGGTGGGCATGCTGGGGGGCTCCATGGCCTCGCTTGCGGTTCTGGGCGCGCCGGACCTGATCATTCTTACCTTAAGCGAACTGGCCGGCCTGGTTGGCCGAATGTCGCGCGCATCGGATCTGCCCATCATGGTGGATGCAGACCACGGCTATGGCAACGCACTCAGCGTAATGCGCACGGTGGAAGAGCTGGAGGTGGCCGGCGCCGCCGGGCTCTCCATTGAGGACACGGCCCTGCCGGCGGCCTATGGCGCAGACGGCAAGTCCGGGTTTATTTCAATCGAAGAGGCCGAAGGCAAGCTGCGCGCGGCCGTTGCGGCGCGGCGTGACCCGGACCTGGTGATTGCCGGGCGCACCGACACGTGCGGACCGCTCGGCGCTGAAGAAGCCGCACGCCGCGCCCTGGCCTATCAGGAAACCGGGGTGGATACGATCTTCCTCGTCGGCGTCAAAACCAAGGCTGACCTGGAACTCATCACCGCGCCTTTGAAGCTACCGGTCATTCTGGGCGGCGCCGGGCCTGAAATCATGGACAGAGCCTATCTCGCGAGCCAGGGCGTGCGCCTTTGCCTGCAAGGTCACCACACGCTTCCGGCGGCCATGGGCGCGGTCTATGAGACCATGAGACACCTTCGCGGCGGCGGCGCACCTGGAGATGTGCCAGGACAGCCCTCGGCAGAGCTGAAGAACACAGCAACCCGGGCCGACGACTATGCACGCTGGGCCAAGGAGTTCCTCTGAATGGCCACCAAGAAAAAGGCCAAAAAGGCCGCTACCAAACCGAATAACGAGCCGGCCCCGACCGAAGGGCCGGCAGTCGAACCTGAGGAGACGGTCGAGCCCATCACCACCGTCGCCTTGGTGGGCACGGGCAACATGGGCACGCCCATGGCGGTGAACCTGGCCGGCAGTCTGGAGAACCTTTGCCTCTACGACGCACGGGTCGAAACCGCCGTGACGGCGGCAGAGGCCGCCAAATGCCATGTGGCCGGCAGCTTCGAGGAGGCGCTGACCAACGCGGAATGCCTGATCCTGATGCTGCCCAACGGCAATATCGTGCGCAACGTGTTGTTCAACAATCCCGGCCAGCCCGACATCCCGTCGCGCGGCCTGAAGCCCGGCATGATCGTGGTGGACATGAGCTCGTCCTATCCGCCGACCACCCTGAAAACCGGCCAGGCCCTGTTGGAGCATGAGATCATCTTGTGTGATGCGCCCGTGTCCGGCGGGGTCAAGCGGGCCGAGGATGGTTCGCTCACAATCATGCTGGGCGGTGACTTTGATGATGTCCTGAAGCGGGTCACCAAGCTCTTGGCGCCAATGGGAAACATTTCTCCCACAGGCGGACTGGGCACCGGCCACGCCATGAAGGCACTCAACAACTATCTTTCCGCGGTCGGCCTCAGTGCCGCTTCAGAAGCGGTTCTCATCGGGCGCCAGTTCGGTCTTGCGCCGGCCACCATGATCGACATCATCAATTCCTCAACCGGGCGTAACAACGCCACCCAGGTGAAGTTTCATCAGCAGATCTTCAACAATGCTTTCGCGTCCGGCTTTCACCTGGACCTGATGACCAAGGACCTGAACGCCGCCGCCGGCATGGCCGAGGAGTTGGGGCTGAGCGCCCCCGGCCTGACGCGCGAGGCGGAGCTTTGGGCCGATGCCAGCGCGGCCACGGCCCGGGATGCAGACCACACGGAAATTTTCAACTACTTGGAAGAGCTGATCGGCGCGACACCCAACGACGAAGAAGAGGAAGATTAAGACCATGGCGCAATACGACGTTCACGCCATCAAATATGGATCGCACATGCTGAAATCCGCCCAGGCCTTCATCATGGAAGACCCCCATGACGGGCCCTGGCCCATCTTCTACTACGTGTGGCTCATTCAAGGCGAAGGCAGGAACATCCTGGTGGACACCGGCTTCACCGCAGAACGGGCGGCCAAACGGGGCCGCTCCATCGAGCGCTGCCCGTCAGAGGGTCTGAAGACCTTCGGCCTTGGCCCGGAGGAGATCGACACGGTAATCCTCACCCATCTGCATTATGACCATGCGGGCAATATCCCCCTCTTTCCCAACGCGGAGATCCTGGTGCAGGACAAGGAGGTGCACTATGCCACCGGCCGCTATGTGCGCTATCCGGCGGTGCGCTTGCCATTTGAGCCGGATGACGTGTGTGAGCTGGTGCGCCAGAACTATAACGGCCGGGTGCGCTTCGTCGACGGCGACAAGGAGCTCTTGCCGGGCCTCAAGGTGCACCTCATGGGCGGCCATTCGCGCGGGCTCATGTGCGCCACGGTCGCCACGCGGCGCGGCCAGGTGGTTCTGGCCTCAGACTGCGCCCATTTCTACGACAATATCGCCCTGGAAAACCCCTTCCCGATCATTGCCGACGTGCCGGCCCAATGCGAGACCCAGGAACGGCTTGTGGAGCTGGCCGAAAGCCCGGCCCACGTGGTGCCTGGGCACGATCCCAAGGTGATGGAGCTCTATCCCAAGCATCCGGACGACGAGAACACAGTGGACCTCACCGCTGATCTGTTGGGCCCATCGCCGCTGGGCTAGACCATCACGAAGCCGTGAGCACGGTTTATTGCGAGCGCCGCCTCGCCTATCTTTGGGGTGTTCGCAATCGCGCCAATTTGCAGTTTCGATTGCCGCTTGTCTGATATACTCGACCAATCAACCGCACGTCCGATAGGAGTCGTGATTATGTCTAACATCCTGATCAATCGCCGTACTCTCATCGCCGCCGGCAGCGCCGTTGTGGCGACCGGGGCGTCCGGCCTCCTTGTCCCCGCCCGCGCGCAAGGTCTCGCCCCCACGCCCTCTATGCGTGGCGGTTCGAACAACTACCAGCCCGGCGCACCGATCGTGGAACGGATCGGCGGCGGCGGCTTCTGGATGAGCGGCACGGTCCGCCAAGCTGGCGATGGCACCCCGCTTGCCGGCAAGCGCATCCAGATCTGGGCGCACACCACCGAAGGCTATGAAAGCGACCCGCAGAGCCATGGCGCCACGCTCACCAATGAGAAGGGCGAGTTCCGCCTTGAGATGCCGCAGATCGTTCCGGCGTTTGGCCAGCCGCACGGTCACCTTGCGTATGATGATGACGAGTTTGAAACCGTCTTCCTGCGTCCGGTGATGCCGAGCAAGGAAGACACCAGCCTGAGCGCGCATTTCGTCCTTAAGCCCGCCTGACCCACGCAGGCTTGAAAGGGTGACCCGGGCCCGCAGAATAGTGATCTGGGCCGCACTCGCGGTTGCGATGGTGATCCCGATCGTCTTCGCCGCGGCGAGCCCGCAGCTCGCCTGGCGCGATCCGATTTATATCACGGCCGGGTTCGCAGGTGTCATCGCGATGGCCCTATTGCTCGTTCAGCCTTTGCTGGCCGGTGGATACTTGCCCGGATTGCCCGGGCAACACGGGCGGCGCGTTCATCGCTACATCGGAGCCGGTCTGGTCGCCGCAATCGTGATCCACGTGGCCGGCCTTTGGATCACCAGCCCGCCAGATGTGATCGACGCCCTCACATTCACTTCGCCAACGCCGTTCTCCGACTGGGGCGTCATCGCCATGTGGGCGTTGTTCGGCGCCGCGCTTTTGGCCGCGCTGCGCCGGCGGCTACGCTTGCGCCCCAAGACTTGGCGCCGCGCGCACACATCACTGGCCGCAGCGGTCGTCGTCGGGAGCGTTGTCCATGCTGTCCTCATCGAAGGCACGATGGAGACTGTGTCAAAGGTCGTCCTTTGCGCGCTGGTGATCATGGCAACGGTGAAGGTCTTGGTTGACTTGCGGGTGTGGGCCATTCGGACACGCAAGGGGGCGTGACGGTAAGGCCCGGCGGCGCTTAGCGGCCGCGAACAAGCCTGCCAAGGATGTAGAACAGCACCCCGGCCAGGATCACGTGCAGCGACAAAAGCACAAGGAAGCCCACACGGCTCTGCCGATTGAAAGCTCCTTCTTCGGCTTTCCGTTTTTCCGCTTGGTGAACCCGCGATGCGCGCGCTTTCCGGTCACGTCTTAGCGTACGGCCATCGTCCGACCTCAATTTGTCTTGCACAACGGCCCTTGTGCCAGCAAAAGCTTAAACCACCCCTGCCCCCTTCCGGGCCAAGACAAAGGCGCAACAGCAATGAACTACGGCCGCTGGCTGGAAAGTCTGATGGTGATGGACGATGCCACCTGGGCGCGCCATGCCAGCCCGTGGAGTGTCTGGACCCGGGTCCCGGTGCTCCCCCTGCTTGCGCTCGCCGTTTGGAGCCGGCTCTGGCTTGGCTGGTGGTGTCTTGTGCCCGTGGGCCTCCTGGTGGTCTGGACCCTCTACAACCCAAGGGCCTTCCCGCCGCCTGCCTGCACAGACAATTGGGCCTCCAAGGCCACCTTCGGCGAGCGCGTCTGGCTCAACCGCAAGGCTGTGCCGATCCCGCCCCATCATGCCCGGGCAGCTCACATGCTAAGCGCACTGAGCGGCGTTGGCTTGCTGCCCATGGTCTATGGACTGGTGATGTTTGAGCCCTATGCGGCCGGGCTCGGCGTGGTGTGGGTGGTCATGGCCAAGCTATGGTTTCTGGACCGCATGGTCTGGCTCTACGACGATATGCGTGAGGCAAACAACAATTATGCGGTTTGGCTGCGATAGTTGGTATCATCGCGGCTTCATTCAATTCCATGACGGGCATGCCAATCGGCGAGGGATTCCTCGGGATATTCCTCATGTTCAAGGTCCCCGTCCGCCACGCATGGCTGCACCCAATTGGCCTTAGACCCCAGCATGATGTGCACAGTCTGCGGCGCCACGGGCAGCGCACTGTCGATTGCCGAGGCAAACGGATGGAGCAGCTCAGGCCAGCGCGGATCATAGTTCCAGAGCGCTGAGCCGCATTTGCTGCAAAAGCGCCGGCCCCGGGGCGCATCGGCATCGGGCGATGAGGGACCGGTCTCATAAACCGAAATGTTCTGAGCGCCCTCAACCTCCAGAGACGAAGCATTGGCGCCGATATTGATTGCATATCCTCCCCCGCCGGCCACTTTGCGGCATATGGAACAGTAGCACTTCAGGTACGGACAGGGGCTTTCCGCCTCCAGGCTGAACGCAACCGCACCGCAATGACATGACCCCTTGAGCTTCATTGAGCCCTCTCTTTCTTCTGTCTATTGATCCCATGAACACGGCAGGTTGAGCACGCCGCGGAAGGCCCAGCCGCCGAGCCTAACCTCCGCCCGCTCGTCCAGCCGCAAGTTTCTCAGCCGCGTGAAAGCGGCCGGCAGAGCCACATCGGCAATCAGGGACCTGGACGCGGCGGCACCTGCGCAAAAATGCGGGCCGGCCCCAAACGCGATGGACTTGGACACATCCCGCGTCACATCGAATAGATGGCCGTCGGCAAAATACGCCTCATCCCGATTGGCCGAGCCGAACATGAAGAACACCTTGTCTTCGGCATGAAACTCCACATCGCCCATCACATGGTGCTTGGCCACCCTTCGGGGCGACATGCCGATAGGGGAGATCCAGCGGGCATATTCCTCAAACGCCTGCAGCCAGCTCACCTGGCCGGACAGCACGAGATCGAGCTGGCCGGGATGGGTGAGCAATGCCCAGATGGTCCCTGCAATGGCATCACGCGGCTCATTCTGGCCCCCGCTGATGGCCAGTTTCACATTGGCCCGGGTGCTGTCCATGTTGAGACCTGCTTCCACCATCACGCTCAGCAGACTCTGGTTCGGATGGTTCTTGAGCACAGGCAGCATGTCGTCAATCGCAGCGTCAATGCCTTGAGTGGCCGCATGGCAACGCGCCTCGATATCCGCATCACCCGCATAGTTGGCAATGCCGTCAATCATGCCTTGGGAGAAGCTGTCCATCTGGCGGTAGGTGATGTTGGTGAGCCCGGTGATTTCCTTCAGCGCCTCGCCCGACACCGGGCGGGCAAAGGCATCGAACAGATCAGCCCGCTTCTGCGGCACCAACTCGTCCAAGATCCGGTCCGTGTGGGCCTGAAAGGTCTCGCGCCACGAGGTCTTGACCGTGCGCGGCGACACGGCGGGGAAGATCACTTTGCGCTCGGCCTGATGGGCGTCGCCGTCCTTGCGCATCAGATTGTGGCCCATAAGCTTGTTCATCAGGCCTTCGGGCTGGTGGGAGGAGAACACATCGATCTGCTTTTCCGACACCGCAATATCATCACGCCGGGTCATCACCACACCGCCCAGTTGCGGCACATAGGCAATCGGCGCTTCGGCCCGCAATTGGGCGAGCACCGGGTAAGGGTCTTGCCAGAAAGCGGCAAGGTCGATGTCGAACTGAGGGGCGGTTGTCATGCCGGGTCCTGTTTTCCGGTTAGCTGCGCGCGCCGATGATCACCTGATGCAGCAACCGGCGGGTGCGCGGGTAATCATCATAAGCATAAGGGAACGGTGTGTGCAGGCATGATCTGTTGTCGAACACCACGAGATCTCCCCTCCGCCAAGTGTGTTTGTAGATCCTGTCGGGGCTGGTCATCTGCGCCACCAGGTCCATGATCAGCGCCCGGCCCTGTTCAGGGTCAATGCCCACATAGCCCTTCACCATGGCATGGGACACATAGATCAGGCGTTCGCCGGTGAGCGGATGGGTTTGCACCAGATCATCGCTGGTGTCTTGATTGCGCGCGCGCAAGTCACCGTCCTGGGCGGCAACCTGGCTGCCGGCATAGGCGGCCACTTGGTCGTTGAACGTGTTGAAGCTGTGCACGAGCTTGAGCGGGGCGATCTCAGATTTCGTCTGGCTCGGCAGCGCGCGGTAACCTGAAACCGTTGAAGCAAAGCCGGTCTCCCCACCGCCATCGGGGATCTCGCTCTCCAGGCAATAGAGCATGCTGCAACCGGCGGGGCGGGCCGACCCGGGGCTGTCGGAATGCCACTCCACCCCGCCCCGGTTGAGGTAGACCGACGCTGCGCCGTCCTCAAGCAGGTTGCCAATCTGCACGACCTCGGGAAAGCCAGGGACACTGTATTGCGGCCGGTAGGGCGCCAGCGGCACACCGAGACGCCTCGCGAGCCGAATGAGCTCGCCAGGATCCAGATCCATGCCGCGCAGCAAGGCACATCCATGCCGCGCCGCCGCGTGGCGCACCACATCGGCTGCATTGGGATTTGCAAGGTCCAGCGGCGCCAATTCAACGCCGACGTCCTTATGTAGAGAACTCAAGACAGGTTGAGCCATACCCGGCAGGATACATCCCGAGTTGGCGCAAGCTCAAGCGTGCGTTGCTCCATAGAACAGGCTCACAACGTGTTGCGCTTCGGCAAAGAACAACCAGCGCTCCACAACGACCGCAAACCCCGCGGCCAAGGTGGCAATGGCCAGGAGCGCGGTGGATGCGGGGCCGGGAACGAGGAGCGCCAAGATGCAAGCCGCAAGGCACGCCCCAAATCCGGCCACGAGACAGAGCATGCGCAGCTTGCGCACATGCTTGCGGGCCACCTTGAAGCCCATCTCGCGTTGCACGAAGTTGCTCTGGGTGTGCGGTGCCTCAAACCGGCGCACCGTGCCCAGCACGCCCAAGCCTGTGGCATCCCCGATGGAGAGATCGCGCGGCTCGCGGTCAATTGCGCGCCAATAGCTCAGTTTCAGCAAGCCGGACGCGGCCAAACCTGCAATGGCGAGCCAGACATGCCAATCACGCCCTTCGCCGAACGCGTTCATGAGCAAAGCAAACAGCACCAGGCCAGAGGCCGCACTCAGCACCATGTAGACCGGCGCCACAAGCGGGTTGTTCCACTGACGGATGGTGGTCAGGCAGGCATAGATCATACCCGTGCACCACACCGTTACAGCTGCGGCCACGGCGCTCACCAGGCCAAGCAGCTTCCACACCATCGTGCCGTCCCATCCGCCAAGCCACATCAGGCCGAACAGCCCCGCCGGCGCATAGGTGGCAACGGCCGCCACCCCCTCGCGCGAGAGCCACGAAGAGCGCCATTGGGAAAAGGCCCGCCATGCGCTTTCCGGGTGGCCGAGATGAAAGGTTGAGGAGAGCAGCCCCACGGTGATCAGGCCCAGCGACAATCCCAAGGCCACGAGGCTGAACCAGATGGTTTGCGGAAACGCCGCCCCAAATGCCGCCCCCAGCCCGAGCATGGCCAGCAGCCCGTAGCCGGCGCCGGACGCAGTGGTGAAGAATATGACGGAATAAGCTGGATGCATGTCGGCCTACCGGGTCAAAACCTTGTCGGCCCATTTGAAGAACTGCTCGGTCAGGCTGCCATCGCCGGCGCCCAACGCCTCCAGGGCCTTCGGCGCCTTCTCCGCTTCAGGTTCAACGCCGGTGCGGCGCGGCCGGGGCGGCAGATACTTGTTCACCGGCTTGTAGCCGGACTGAGGCAACAGATCATACCCTTCGCGCTCGGCCACCAGCTTGGAGACGGCACTTTCCGGATCGCCAAGGTCGCCATAGTGGCGCGCACCTGCAGGGCAAGCACGGACGCAAGCCGGCTGGCGGTCTTCCGGCTCAAGATGTTCATTGTAGATGCGGTCCACGCACAAGGTGCACTTCTTCATGACCCCGTGGCTGGGGTCGTATTCGCGCGCACCATAGGGGCAGGCCCAGGAGCACAGCTTGCAGCCGATGCAGGTGTCCGGATTGACCAGCACGATGCCGTCCTCTGCCCGCTTGTAGCTGGCACCTGTGGGGCAGACGGTGACGCAGGCCGGCTCTTCGCAATGCAGGCACGAGCGCGGGAAGTGTACGGTCCGGTTGGGCTGACCGTCGTCGGTTTCAACCTCATAGGAGTGGATGCGGTTGAGCCACGCCCCCACAGGATCAGAGCCATAGGCGTCCACATCCGTCAGAGGCGCCGAATAGCCTTGGGTGTTCCATTCCTTGCAGCTCACCGCGCAGGCGTGACAGCCAACGCAGGTGTCGAGATCGATCACCAGGCCGAGTTTTTTGCCGGAGCGTTCTTCGGCTGTCGGCAAAGAGGTCATTTGCGCCCTCCCCGCTTGGTGCCCGTGAAGGCCACATCTTCCGGCGCCCGGCGCATTCCTTCCGCCCGGCGTTGCGTTTCGAAGTTCGGCAGCGTGGTGCCTTGCTCATCGGGCCCGGCTTTTTCGATCCGCACCCTCAGGTCATACCAGGCCGCCTGCCCGGTCACCGGGTCAGAGTTGGAGTAGCGGTATCCACCCTTTTCCGGCAGCAGTTCAGAGATCACATGGTTTAGCAGAAAGCCCTTGGTGGCCTCCGGCGCCTTGGGGTCCAGGTTCCAGGCCCCGGCCCGCTTGCCGATCGCGTTCCAGGTCCAGATCGTGTCCCGGTTGACCCCATCCATCAGCTTGGCTTGGGCCTTCACCTTGCCATGGGGGCTGGTGATCCAGATCCAGTCGCCATCCGCAATGCCGAGTTCCGCGCCACGCTGGTCGTTCAAGTAAATCCAATTGCGCCCATGGATTTGCCGCAGCCAGGCGTTCTGCGAGCCCCAGGAGTGGTACATGGCCATTGGCCGCTGGGTTACCGCATGCAAGGGGTATTCGTCACCGCCCGCCAGTTCTTCCTCAAGCGGCATGTACCAGATCGGCAGCGGGTCGAAATAGGTCTCCACGCGCTTCCTGTGTTCATGCGGCACCACTTCGGGGCTCTTGCCCTGCGCGGCCAGGCGGAACTTCTGCATGGGCTCCAGATAGAGCTGGAAGATGATCTGGTCGCCCAGCATCCGGTGGCCCATCTCAACCGCCCAGTTGTTGTATTCGCGGTTGGCATGCTTGTAGTAGCGCTGATCGTCGCGCAAGTGATGCTGATAGAAGCAGCCGTTCTCGATATAGCGCTCAAGCTGCTGCGGATTTGGGGCGCCCACCCCGTAGGATCGGCCATCTTCGCCGCGATAGCCCGCGAGCGGGCCGACGCCCGGCTTGCGCTCGTGATTGACCAGATAGTCAGGATAGCCTCCGGGATAGGTCGGCGTGCCGTCTTCATTGGAGAATTTCGGCAGGCCCAACCTTGCCCCCAGCTCGATCAGCACGTCCTGGAACGGCCGCACATCACGGTCGGGCTGCACCACCGGATGGCGAATGGCATCAGACGCGCTGTCCGGTTCTGAAATCGGCCGGTCCAGCATGGAAATGCAGTCCCAGCGCTCAAGATAGGTGGTGTCCGGCAGGATCAGATCCGCATAGGGCACCGTCTCTGAATAATAGGCATCAGAGTAGATCACCTTGGGGATCACATATTCTCCGGTTTCCGGATTGGTGTCGGTGAGGTTCTTCAACGTGGCCGAAACGTTCATGGACGAGTTCCAGCCCATGTTCGCCATGTAAAGGAACAACACGTCGATGGGATAAGGATCGGCTTTCGCTGCGTTGTTGATCACCATGTGCATCAAGCCGTGGGCGGCCAAAGGCGCCTCCCAGCTGAACGCCTTGTCGATGCGCTGCGGGCTGCCGGAGCGGTTGACCAGCAGATCATCCGGCCCTGTCGGGAAGCCAAGGTGCGGTCCGCCGAGCGGTTCGGCCAGCCGGTTTCCGGCGCGCTTGCCTGAAGGCTTCAGCCAGGGCGGTGTCTGCTTGGGATATGGCGGCTTGTAGCGGAAGCCGCCAGGGCAATCGACGGTGCCCAGCAACACCTGCAGAATGTGGATCATGCGGCAGGTGTGAAAGCCGTTGGAATGGGCCGAGATGCCCCGCATGGCATGCATGGACACCGGCCGGCCGGTGGTCTTCTCATGTTTGCGCCCAGCCCAGTCTGTCCAGGCAATGTCGAGGCTGATCTCTTCCTCAAAGGCGGTGTGCGCCAACTCTGCGGCGATGCGTTTGACGGTCTCAGGCGGAACGCCGATCTGCGCCGAAACCGCATCGGGCGAATAGCGTTCCTCCAGAAATCGCTGGGACAGAAGCTGGAACGCCGGAACCGCCTTGCGCCCGTCCTCCAAGGTGAACTCCCCCACAAGGGCCGGCGTGATATCCGCCAACAGCGCGCTTTTCAGCCCCTTGGAGGCCTTGTCGAAACATAAGGGGGCATCCTCGCCGTCGCGCGCAAACAGGCCGTGATCGTCCCCGTCCGGATCATCGATCACCAGCCAGGAGGCGTTGGCGTAGCGCTGAAGATAATCCAGATCCACATTGCCGCTTTTCAAGAGCTCATGGATCAAAGCGGCCACAAACAGCCCATCCGTGCCCGGGCGGATCCCCACCCACTCATCGGCAATGGCCGAATAGCCCGACCTCACGGGGTTGATCGAGACAATCTTGGCGCCGCGTTCCTTCAGTTTGCCCAGATGCTTCTTCAGCGGGTTTGAGCTGTGTTCCTCGGCCACCCCAAACAGCATGAAGTATTTGGTGTGCTCCCAATCGGGCTCGCCGAACTCCCAGAACGAACCGCCAATCGTATAGAGGCCGGCGGCAGCCATGTTTACCGAACAAAAGCCCCCATGGGCCGAATAGTTGGGTGTGCCATACTGAATGGCCCAGAGGCCGGTGAGCGATTGGGACTGATCGCGGCCGGTAAAGAAGGCCAGTTTCTTAGGGTCGTCATTGCGGGTCTGCGACAGCCACGTGGTGGCAAGGCGCAAGGCCTCTTCCCACTCCAGCTCGCGGAACTCGCCCGAGCCGCGCGGGCCCACTCTCAGCAGGGGCTTTTGCAGCCGCGCCGGCGAATAGTGCTGCATGATGCCGGCAGAACCCTTGCCGCACAGAACACCGCCATTGACCGGGTGGTCGCGGTTGCCCTCGATGTAGGTGACCGTGCCGTCCTTCAAATAGACCTTGATCCCGCAGCGGCAGGCACACATGTAGCATGTGGTGTGCTTGACATCGTCCCAGGTCTTGGGCGACGTCTCAACCTGCGGCTGGCTGGACAAGATATAGGTCCTCCGTTTGGTTGTGCGGGCTGGGTGCACCACCGTAATGACAGTCTCAATGGTTGAAGAAAACGCGACAGTGGGGCGCAGAGCGCCCGAACTGCCGCAAAAAACAACCAACAGCCCAGCAGGATCATCACCAACAGTGCCGCATCCGGGCATTCAGCTCAAATAGCTAAGATCTATGACGGCTGGAACCGGACCTCATGCAAGGTCCGGTTGCCGTCAAATGACAATCAGCTCGCAGCCTGTTCTTCTTCCAGGGTCTTGCGGAGCTTTTCGACCATCTCGTCGATGTGGCTCTTCTCCGAGACAAACGGAGGCGCAACGATGCCGCAATCGCCGGTGAACTTCACATGCATGCCGTTCCAGAACAGGCGCTTCTGAACGCCGCCGCCACGCGCGCCCGGTGTGCCTTTGGCCGCAATGTCCACACCTGCCATCATGCCGATGCCGCGGATGTCGGTGACGATGTCCAGATCCCGGAGGCTGAAGATCCCGTCGAGGAAGTATTCCGACATTTCGGCGGCTTTCTCGAACAGGTTCTCATCGATGTAGATCTGCTGGGTGGCAACGCCGGCGGCACAGGCTGCCGGGTGGCCGGAATAGGTGTAGCCGTGGAAGAACTCGATGGCGGCCTGCGGGGAGGCTTCCATCACCGTGTCGTAGATCTCATCGTTAACCGCAACCGCACCCATGGGCTGGGAACCGTTGGTCAACGCTTTTGCCATGGTCATGACATCAGGCGTCACGCCGAACAACTGCGAGGCGAACGGTGCGCCAATGCGCCCAAAGCCGGTGATCACTTCGTCGAACACCAGAAGAATGCCATGCTCGTCGCAGATCTCGCGCAGGCGCTCCAGATAGCCCTTCGGCGGCACCAGGCAGCCTGTGGACCCGGCCACCGGCTCAACGAACACCGCCGCGATGGTCGAACCGCCGTAAGTCTCGCAGAAGCGCTGCTAATCGTCTGCCATCTCCACGCCGCTTTCCGGCTGGCCGCGCACAAAGCGCTCTTCGGGGTTCCAGGTGTGGCGCATGCACACAACGTTCGGCATTACGCCGGAGAAGGTTTCGCGGTTTTTCACCATGCCGGAGAGGGAGACGCCGCCAATGTTCACACCGTGATAGGCCCGCTCGCGCGAAACAAACCGGGTGCGCTGGCCATCGCCTCTAGCGCGGTGATAGGCCATGGCGATCTTCAACGCCGTGTCGATGGCCTCTGAGCCGGAGTTCACGAAAAACACGTGATTGATCGGATCAGGAGTGATGTTGGCAACCATCTGTGCCAGGGTGAACGAGGTGGGCTGGCCGGTGCCGAACGGCGAGCAATAGTCGTTGGTCAAAAGCGCACTGTGCACCGCATCGGCAATTTCCTTGCGGCCATGGCCGGCAGGTACGCAGAACAGGCCCGACGAACCGTCGATCACCTTGCCGCCCTTGTGGTCCCACGCATAAACACCTTCTGACTTAACCAGCAGGCGCGGTTCAGCCTTGAAATCCTTGTTGGCCGTAAATGGCATCCAATGGGCTTCGAGGGAATTAACAGAGAGATTTGCGACTGGTGCGTTCATGGCATGGGCCCTTTCCTGAAATGCCACCCAAGTTGTTGCTCGCAGGGCTAGCCGCCGGTTGGCGCCCTGCTTTTGCTCGAGAAATACCCTTTTTGGGGCCAATATGCGACCAATTTTGTCGCAGTTGGGCCCAAAATGGCGAATTCGCTCTATACTACTCGCCAGATTGGACCTAAGCTAGAGCCAATCAGAGATAATTTCAGCCCTATCTGGACCACCCGCTGGCCCAGGGGAGAGACATTTATGCGCGACACGCTGTTTCACATCCGCAAGAGTGAGGTCAATAGCCTGCAGGCCCAAATCCGAGAGACTTTGGTTTCGGCCATTCTGGACCGTCAGTTGGGTCATGAAGAGCCCCTGCCCTCCACCCGCAAGATGGCCAAGATTCTCGGTGTCTCCCGCAACACGGTGGTGCTGGCCTACCAGAGCCTGATCGATGACGGCTATCTGGTGTCGCGCGAGCGCTCCGGCTACTACGTCAATGGCTCGATAGCTGATGCGGCGCGTCCAGGTTTGGTGAACCTGCCAAAGTCCGAAGGGGCAAGCGGCGAGCATGCCGGGCCGGACTGGAAGAGCCGTTTCCGTGTTCAGCCGGCCGAACAGGAGAACATCTCCAAACCGCTCGACTGGCAGTCCTATCCCTACCCCTTCATATACGGGCAAGTGGACCACACCCTGTTCCCCATCACCGAATGGCGCGAGTGCTCGCGCCAGGCCCTGGGCAAGCGTTGGCTGGGGGCATGGACCAATGACACCTGGCAGTACGATGATCCCTTGCTGGTCGAGCAGATCCGCCGCCGCCTTCTGCCGCGGCGTGGCATCCGGGTGTCTGACGACCAGATCCTCATCACCCTGGGCGCCCAGAACGCGCTCTACATTCTGGCCAGCCTGCTGGTGACCCGCGACACGCGCGTGGCCATTGAAGACCCGGGCTACACCGATGTGCGCAACATCTTCCGCCTCAGAACCAACCACATCAAGCCCATCCCCGTGGACGAGCACGGCATGCCGGCGGACGGTCCTTTGGAAGACTGCGACGTGGCCTTCCTGACGCCGTCTCACCAGTTCCCCACCACGGTCACCATGCCGCTTGAGCGCCGCATGGACCTTCTGGACAAAGCTCGCGACCATGACCTTCTGCTGATTGAAGACGACTACGAGTTTGAGACCAACTATGTGAACGAGCCCTGCCCGGCCCTGAAGTCCCTCGATGACGAGGAGCGGGTGCTCTATATCGGATCGCTGTCGAAGACCCTGTTTCCGGGTCTGCGTCTCGGTTTTCTGGTGGGCCCGCCCGAACTCATCCGCGAAGCCCGCGCCTTGCGCCGGCTGATGGTTCGCCACGCCCCCAACAACAACCAACGCACCGCCGCCCTGTTCCTGTCGCTGGGCCACCATGACAGTCTTATCCGGCGCCTCCACCGGGCCTACCGCGCCCGCTGGGAGATTATGGGAGAGGCGCTGCAGACCCATTTCCCGGCTGCGGCCCGCGTGCCCGGCTTTGGCGGCACCAGCTTCTGGGTCCAAGGCCCGCCCGGCCTGGACAGCGACATTCTGACCACGCGTGCTGCGGAGAACGGCATTCTGATCGAACCGGGGCGCATTCACTTCGCGGCCCCGGCCGATCCCTGCCGGCACTTCCGCCTGGGCTTTTCCTCCATTGCGGAAGAAAAGATCGAGCCGGGCATCAAGCTTTTGGCCGAGATTGCCCACCACCAGGCCGAGGCAGCCTGAAACGATGCGCATCGGGGCCCCATCCACCCCTGAGGGACCAGATGTGCTCTGGCTCGATCATCGGGCCTTAACTGGTCCTGTCATGGGACCAAAAACAGGTCTATGGAGTTTTCAACGCCCCACTGGTCCACAAAAGCTTGGCACCATGCGGGCGCCCCTCGAACATATCCCGAAACGGCCCAAAGAGGGCCAACACGCAGTCAGGAGTAGGCACGATGCTTATTGGCGTCCCTAAGGAGATTAAGGTCAAAGAATTCCGCGTCGGCATGACCCCGACCGCGGTGCGCGAAGTGGTTGCCCACGGCCACAAGGTGATCGTGGAAACCGGGTGCGGTACCGGCATCGGCATGGACGATGCCGCTTATGAGACCGCCGGCGCCGAAGTGGTGCAAACCGCCAAGGAAGTCTTCGACAACGCAGAGATGATCGTGAAGGTGAAGGAGCCCCAAGCGGTTGAACGGGCCATGCTGTCGGAAGGCCAGGTGCTGTTCACCTACCTGCATCTTGCCCCCGATCCGGAGCAGACCAAAGACCTGGTGGAAAGCGGCGCCACCTGCATCGCCTACGAAACCGTAACCGGCCGCATGGGCGGGTTGCCGCTGCTGGCCCCCATGTCGGAAGTGGCAGGCCGCCTCTCAATTCAGGCCGGCGCCTATTATTTGGAGAAGGCCCATGGCGGCCACGGCGTTCTGCTGGGCGGGGTGCCCGGCGTTGATCCGGCCAAGGTCGTGGTCCTCGGCGGTGGCATGGTTGGCCGTCACGCCATCCACATTGCCCTTGGCATGGGTGCCGACACCTGGGTGATCGACAAGAATGTGGACGTGCTGCGCCAGTGCTGGCAGCAGTTCGACCGCCCGCTTAACACGGTCTATTCCACCATCGATGCCATTGAGCGTCATCTGGCGGATGCAGATCTGGTGATCGGCGGGGTTCTGATCCCCGGGGCCGCTGCACCCAAACTCATCACGGCAGATCTGGTGAAGACCATGAAGCCGGGTTCCGTCATCGTCGATGTGGCCATTGACCAGGGCGGCTGTGCGGAAACCTCCAAGGCCACGACCCACGATGATCCGGTCTATGTGGTGGATGACGTGATCCACTATTGCGTCGCCAACATGCCGGGCGGTGTGCCGAAGACCAGCACCTATGCGCTCAACAACGTCACCCTGCCCTTCACCCTGGCGCTCGCCGACAAGGGCTGGCGCAATGCGCTGGCTGAAGATGATCATCTTCTGGCCGGCCTCAACGTGCACAAAGGCAATGTGACCTACAAGGCCGTAGCCGACGATCTGGGCTACAGCTTCATGGACCCGCGCGAAGCGCTGCGCGTTTAACCTTGCACTCACTAAGGCGGCAGGCCCGGGCCTGCCGCCTTCGCGCTTGAACTTAGGCCTTTTCCGCGCAACATAGGGCCGATGAGCCCGGCCCCCGACCCCAAAGCCAGCGTGGAACGCGATGCCCTCCAGCGGGCAGACCGATCTTGGCTTGCGCGCCTCCCGGATGTGATCAACCGTCTGGTGCGCGCCGGCACGGAAGGCTATCCCTCACAAACCAAACGCCGCCTGATCATCACCAACATCACCGGCTACCTGGCAGCGGCCTCCGCCTTTGCCATGGCCACATCCTACGCATTGCATGACATTGTCATGCTGCGCTGGGCCGTGATCGTCAGTTTGATCACCGTTGCGGTGTGCAGTTCCATTCCCTATCTGCACCGGTTTGGAGCCGGCGTGGCGGCGCCGGTTCTGGCCACATGGCTGTTTGCTTCGGTTTTCGCCTTCGCCTTCATGTTCGGCCGGGAAACCGGAATGCACCTCAATTATTTCGGCGCCGCCGCGGTGGCGTTCGTCATCTTTGGTCTGAACCGGTTGGGCATGATCCTGATCGCCATATTGAGCGGGTTGGCCTTGCATTTCGCCATCTATTTTCTGTTTCTCAAAGGCCATATCCAGGACAGTGTGCCGGACTGGTTCATCGCTCAGCTCTATGTGGTTTCCGCCACCTCCATCATGGCCATTGTGGCGATCGTGGTCTGGTATGCGCTGCGCATGGCGGCCGATGCGGAAGAGCGTTCTGAACGTCTGTTGCGCAACGTGCTGCCGGATTCGGTTGCCGAGCAACTGAAAGCAAAACCCAATCAGATGATCGCCGAACGCTACGACGCGGCCACGGTTCTGTTCGCCGACCTCTCCGGTTTCACACCGCTCTCGCGCCAAATGGATGCCTCGCAGATCATCAACCTGCTCAATGCCATCTTCACCCGTTTCGATGAGGCGGGAACCAGAGCCGGCACGGAGAAAATCAAGACCATCGGCGATGCTTATATGGCGGTCTCAGGCCTGCCTTTGTCCAATCCAAACCACGCCCGCGACATCGTTGACCTGGCGAGCGACATGCAAACGCTAATCATGGAAATCGCGCAAGAACGCGGCCTCGACCTGACCTTGCGCATCGGCATTGCCACCGGTCCGGTGGCGGCAGGTGTCATCGGCCAATCGAAATTTGCCTATGATGTCTGGGGCGAAACCGTCAACCTGGCCTCACGGCTGGAATCCCATGGCGCGCCGGGACGCATTCACGTCTGCGAAGAGACCCGCAAACGGCTGGCAGACACGCACCGCTTTGAGAAGCTGGCTCCCATGGACATCAAAGGCGTGGGGCACACGCAAACCTGGTTCTTGGCCAAGCCCAAAGCATGATCTACTCGCAGCTGGGCAGATCCAGAAGCTCAAGATGGGTGAGCGCGCCTTTCATTTTGAAATCGCCATAGTCGATCGTCAGGTCGCCGGTCACGCCATTGTCGAACAATTGGAAGCTCATCTGATGCGAGGGAACCTGTTCGCCTTCCACCTTCTCGCTGGGATCGTAATAGCTCACGGTCATCGGCCAGGATACAAGGGTTTTCAGCGCATCATTATGCTTTCCCTTATTGGCATGCTTGGCCGCGCCCGGTTCGCGTTTCACGCCGATGACCGACGTTGCGGTGAACACCTTCTTTTCCGCTGAGCCTTCGTAAAGGCTGACCTCATCAATGGTCTTGCCCTCGCGCGCCAGCTCAAGCAGACGCCGCGTGTGGGCGAGAGGAAAGGCGGTGTCCTTGGGCAACTCAAAGGTCTCTTCTTGAGGCTTGGTCATGGCCACCGCGCCGCCGCCGCCGGCAATCCGGGCACGCCCCTTGGCTTCGGTCTGCAGTTTGCCGTTGACATATTCGCGGCTGGTGAAGTCCATGGTCTGCCCATCAGCCGTCTCGAATGACGAATTCTGGATGTCCAGAACCGAACTTCTGCCCCGCCTCAAAGTGAACTGATTGACGAAGCGCACATTGACCGTCCACCCTTCACAGCCGGCAGCGGAGATCTCCACCGCCAGGCGCCCGCGCGCAGCACGGATGCCGGAGCGCTCCTGGGCATGCTCCAGTTTGAGATCGTACACCGCACGGTGCGGGGTCATTCCCGCTGCGGCGTGGGCAAAACCCGAGCCGGCGGCCAGCGCGAGCGCGGCCAACAGTACGGTTTTGCCGACATGGGCGCGTTTTTTCGTTGCAATCGATCGTGCGTGGTGCATTTGTGGGATCTTCCTTGACGGGCGCCAGACGCCCTCATCTAATCCAATAGCCAGATTTCGTTAAAATAACCATGCCCGGCAAGCCCAAACTTTTCGTGACCCGCAAACTCACATCGGACGTTGAAGACCGCATCGCAAGCGCATACGAGCCAGTATTCAACGATGATGACCACATTATGGGCGCGCCCGAGCTTGTGAAGAAGGCGGAGGGCTGTGACGGGATGTTGGTCACCGCCACCGAACGCCACGATTCCAGCCTGATAGAGGCCTTGCCCGCTTCGGTTCGCATCATCGCCACGTTTTCAGTTGGGTATGACCATATCGATGTGGCCGCCGCTGAGGCCCGCGGCATTGCGGTGACCAACACGCCCGATGTTCTGACCGACGCAACGGCGGATATCGCCCTGCTCTTGATGTTGGGCGCCGCGCGCGGCGCCGACTGGGGCGAACGCATGGTGCGTGAGGCCACCTGGGATTCCTGGGCCCCCACCCATCCTTTGGGCCATGATGTGACGGGCCGGAAACTGGGCATCCTGGGCATGGGCCGCATCGGTCAGGCCGTTGCCAAGCGGGCCCGCGGCTTTGACATGCAGATCCATTATCACAAACGCTCTCGCCTGCCGGCCGACGCGGAACAGGGCGCGGTCTACCACGACACTCTTGAAGGCATGTTGGCCAACGCGGAGTTTCTCTCCATCAACTGCGCCTCCACGCCGGAGACCCGCAGGCTGATCAATGCAGAGACCATTGCGCAGCTGCCCGATGGTGCGGTGTTGGTGAACACGGCCCGAGGCGACATTGTGGACGATGATGCCCTTATCGCGGCAATCGAGAGCGGGAAGCTGGCCGCAGCAGGCCTTGATGTGTTTGCCGGCGAACCGGCCATTGACGAGCGCTACCGCACCCTCAAGAACACCTTTCTGCTGCCGCATATCGGCTCGGCGACGTTGGGCACCCGCAGCGCCATGGGCATGCGGGCGGTTGAAAATCTGGATGCATTTTTTGCTGGCAAAACCCCCGGTGATCTGGTCACTGCGGGCTGAGTTTAACCCCTGGACAAAGGACTTGAGACAATGGGCAAAATTGATGATCGGCTTGCCGAAATCGGCGTGGAAATCCCCGAAGCAGCAGCTCCGGTGGCCAACTATTTGGGCTATGTGCAGACCGGCAACCTGGTGTTCGTCTCCGGTCAGGTGACCATCGACAATGGCGAGTTCAAATATGTCGGCAAGGTGGGCGAGGACTTCAGCGTTGAAGAAGGCGCCGAGGCCGCGCGCCTGTGCGGCATCAACATCATCGCCCAGGTGAAGGCAGCATGCGGCGGCGATTTGGACCGGGTGACACGGGTTGTGAAGCTGGGTGGTTTCGTGAATGCTCCGGTCAGCTTCACCGACCATCCCAAGGTCATCAACGGCTGTTCGGACCTGATGGTTGAGGTCTTCGGCGACAAAGGCCGCCACGCGCGCTTTGCGATGGGCGCCGGTTCACTGCCCCTGAATGTGGCGGTGGAGGTCGATGCGGTCTTCGAGATCGAGTAACCCGCGTTGAAAGCCATGGCGCCCGGCACCCGGCGCGCGTTGAGCTGGCTCACCGCGCGGCCGGTGGCCCACCGCGGCCTGCATGACGCACAGAGCGGCATTGTCGAGAACACTGAGAGCGCCGTTAAGGCGGCGCTTGACGCCGGCTACGCCATCGAGGTGGATCTGCAGCTCACCGGCGACGGTGAGGCGATGGTGTTTCACGATTACGGGCTGGAACGATTGACCGAGGCCAACGGACTGGTGCTCGAACACAGCGCGCTTGCGCTCAAACAGATGCGCTTCAAGGCCTCAGACGACCGCATGCAAACGCTTGGCGAACTGCTTGAACAGGTCGCCGGCCGCGCCACCTTGATGTTGGAGTTGAAGAGCTGCTGGCACGATGTTGGGCTGTTGGAACAGCGGGTCGTCCAGGTGCTGAAGGATTATCAGGGGCCGGCATGTGTCATGTCTTTCGACCCGCGCTCCGTGATCGCCCTGCGCATCCTTGCCCCTCACCTGGTGCGCGGCCTCGTATCGGAACGTTATCAAGCCACAGGGGAATGGAAACTGATGTCCGTCGGCCGGCGTTTGGCCCTTCGCCACGGGGTGCGCATTCCTGAATGCGACCCTCATTTCCTGCATTATCAAGTGACCGGATTGCCCTATGGTCCCTCTCGTCTGTTTCGCCAGCTCGGCCGCCCGGTGCTGACCTGGACCGTGCGGACGCCGGCCGAACGCGAAATTGCCACAAGATATGCCGATCAGATGATCTTCGAAGGATTTCGCCCGTAGTGCTAGAGTGAGTGGACCAACAAGCCCCCAAAAAAAATGGCGACACCTGAGGACGATACAGAAGAAAAGCTCTTGATCCGCGTTGAAGGGGCAATGGCCGACATTGCTCCGGAGGCGTGGGACGCTTGTGCCAATCCTTCAAGCCGGCCCTATAACCCCTTCTTGTCCCATGCTTTTCTCAATGCGTTGGAGACGTCGGACTCCGTTTCCGGCCGCACCGGTTGGCTGCCCCGTCATCTGGTCTTGGAAGAAGCGGGCAAGGTCACCGGTTGCATGGCCTGTTATGTCAAATCCCACAGCCAGGGCGAGTATGTGTTCGACTATGGCTGGGCCGATGCCTATGAGCGCGCCGGCGGGCGCTACTATCCCAAGCTTCAGGTCAGCGTGCCCTTCACCCCGGCCACCGGGCGCCGCTTGCTGGTGGAGGACGGCCCTGATGAGGAATACCGCGAGAAAGCCCTGATGTCCGGTGCCATCGAGCTCTGCCGGAAAGCCGGTGCCTCGTCCGTGCACTGGACCTTTGTCACCGAAGGCGAATACCACCGCCTGGGAGAGCTTGGGCTGTTGCAGCGCATGGACCAGCAGTTTCACTGGATGAACGACGACTATGGCAGCTTTGACGATTTTCTGAGTGCCCTCTCCTCGCGCAAGCGCAAGAATGTGAAGAAAGAGCGCGCCGGCGCGCTGACCAACGACATTCAGGTGGAATGGATCACCGGCAACGACCTGACCGAGGCCCATTGGGATGCCTTCTTTGCCTTCTACATGGACACAGGTGCCCGCAAATGGGGGCGGCCTTATCTGACGCGCGCATTCTTCTCCCACGTTTCAGAGACGATGGCCGATGACATTCTGCTGGTGCTGGCCCGCCGCGACGGACAGATCATTGCAGGCGCCCTGAACTTCATCGGCGGCGATACGCTCTACGGGCGCAATTGGGGCTGCGTGGAAGACCACCGCTTTCTGCACTTTGAGTTGTGCTACTATCAAGCCATCGAATTTGCCATCGCGCGCGGGCTGAAACGGGTTGAGGCCGGGGCGCAAGGACCCCACAAACTGGCCAGGGGATATGTGCCTGTGACCACCTATTCAGCCCATTTCATCGCCGACCCCGGGCTTGACCAGGCGGTGCGCGAGTACCTGACCCGCGAGCGGCAATATGTGGAGGAAGAGCAACAACACCTTGCCCGCCATGCCCCCTTTAAGAAACACTCCCACGATTGACCGTTGAAAACAGGAAGAGACCCAGATGCCGGCTTACGACAATGACAATGTTTTCGCCAAGATCATGCGCGGCGAACTGCCCTGCCACAAGCTCTATGAGGACGAAATGACCTTGGCGATCATGGACATCATGCCGCGCTGCGACGGCCATTGCCTGGTGATCCCGAAGGCGCCATCGCGCAATCTGTTGGACATTTCGGCCGAGGACATTGGCGCAGTGATGATGACGGCCCAGAAAATGGCACATGCGGTGATGAAGGCGTTTGATGCGCAAGGGGTCACCATCCAGCAGTTCAACGAGGCGGCCAGCGGCCAGGTGGTGTTCCACACCCATGTGCACGTGCTGCCGCGCCATGACGGGGTGAAGCTCGGGCCCCATACCGGCCAGATGGCCGACAATGACGTGCTGGCCGCAAATGCGGAAAAGATCAGAGCCGCTCTTTAGAGAAGGAGCGCTGAGCACCCATATTTTGCTGCGGTGCACAAATCTTTTATTGTTAAAATTCAGACCATTGCAGGCAAATGGCTTCGTTTGGCAGTTTTTGTATTTTAGGGCCCAGGCGGCCATTATTATGTATATACATAATAATGGCCCTTCTTCACATCAACGGGCGGATCAGTTGTTCAATGACGATGATTGTGGCGAACGCAGCCCCCACCCCTGCAGGTGCATTGGCCAGTGCGTAGTAGACCGCAACACCGGCGCCATACGCCCCCAGCCGGGTGATCAGCAGCGTGTCTTTCAGGATTTCCGGCGGGGCAAGCGCCAGTTTCACGCAGAGCGCGGCCACAATCGCCGTGGCCACACAGCTCAGCCAGCGCAGCAACTCGCCACCCGGCGCAAGCTTCTGGGCCGCGTAAACCCCAAGCGCACGCCACATGTATGTGGCAACCCCTCCGGCGAGGAAGATCATCACAATGAGGTTGATCGTCTCTTCGCTCATGACATCTTCCGAAGAGAGCGGCCGGCAAAGTAAGCCATCGTGCCTCCAAGGAGGCCGGCAATCGCCAGATCATAGTCGGGCACCAGATGCATGCAGACCGGGATCAACACGCACCCCGCGGCAATCGCGAAATAGTCCGCACGCGCCCTGGAATTGGTGAACAGCGAGATGAAGAAGAAGCACGGCGACATGAACGCAAGTGCGGCCGCAATGATGGGCGGCACCACCCCTGTCAGATAGTAGCCGGCCACATTCATGCCCAGCATGATCACCATCAGGCAGCACCCAAGCCCGGTCAGCCACGGGAGCCGGCGCTCACGCTCCATCTCGGCAACCTTCTGCTCGGTCAGCACCCAAAGGGTGACTGCGATGAAATGGGCCAGAAAGTAGAGCGGCGCCTTCGAGGTGCCCGGAAGCGCAGAACGCGCCAGCACCAGCGCGACCATCGGCAACAGCCGCACGGCCGTGAAGCTGACCGCCAGCGCCGTCGCCATCAGCCCCGCCCCTTCGGTCGCCAGGGTGAGCAAGACCACTTGGCCCGGCAACGCCCAGATCACAACGGTTGTGGCCAAGGCGGGCCAGACATCAAACCCCATGCCCCGCACAAGCGCGCCAAAGCCCAAGAACGAGGCACACATCACCAAACCGGCCAGGGAGAAGACACCAGTGGTGCCCTGCCAAAAGGCAGACCAGTCATATTGGGTCTTTTCAACGGTCATCGGCAGGACAGATGGAGCCTCAGGCGAATAACGGGCGAGGAAGGAACGCCCACTCTACCCGGTCGGTGGGGGCTGTGAACAGGCCTGATTGCCCGCCGCCAGGTCACTATTCGACGGAAACGGTTATCTTCCCATCCTGGTCGGGAGCAAACAGGACGCCAACCTTGCGGTTGCCCTTGCAGCTCTTCACGGTCCAGGTTTCGCGCCACATCACGCCGTTCTTCATCTTGGCCTGGGCCACAAACTTCGCATTCCGCACCGCAAGATGGCTCTTCTTCTTGCAGCCCGCCTTTGTGGAGCGTTTGCGTTCTGCGGCCAGCACCAGCTTCATGGTTTCAAACTGCAGCTTGGGCGTGGTTCGCGTGCTGCCTGCAAGATAGGGAAACATGACCGCCTGGCCCTGATGCTGCGCCGCCACGACCTTGCGCTTAAACGGCTTGCCGCACCCCTCCACGCGCACTTCATCAATCCACTGGGCTGATTTCGGCACCCCGATGTCCGGCATTGCCACCCGGCTCTTGAGCAGTTTCGCTCCCGTCCGTCCTGCCACCTTCGGGGTCTTGCAGCCGTTGACGCGGGCCTCATAGGCGGCCACAACAAATCTCAACTTGTTCACATAAGCTGCTGAGTTTAGATATTTTTTCAGCTTCTTCTGATCCAGCGCGCTCTGCGCGGCATCGGCTTGGGGCGCCCCGCTCAGCGCGAACGCCGCCGCCAGACCAAACACTACGGTCTTAAAGGCCGGTCCAATCATAGATCCATCCAAGCGGTCGCCGCCGCCAACAACCCGCGCGCGCCCGCGTTGTGGCGCACATCGCTTTTATGATTATGCGCCGGTTAGTCCGTCAGCAACGGAACGCTTGGGACCGATCCGCCACCACCACCATTCTTCTTGCGCGGCGGCGTTTTCTTCCGCGGCGCAGATTTCTTGTTTGTAGCGGTTTTTTTGCGAGTCGCCTTTGGTTTTGCAGGCTTGGTCGGCTTGGCTTTTTCGGCATCCCCGGTGAGGAACTCAAACCCAAGGCCGGACTTGCCCTCCTTGCGCTCCACGATCACACGCACCGTGCCACCACCGGCCAATTTGCCGAACAACACCTCATCGGCCAGCGGCTTCTTGATATTGTCCTGGATCACGCGGGCCAACGGCCGCGCGCCGTAAAGCTCGTCATAACCTTCCTTGGCCAGCCAATCGCAGGCTTCGTCGGTCAGCTCGATCATCACCTGACGGTCAGCCAGTTGAGCTTCCAACTGCAGAACGAACTTCTCAACAACCCGCTGAATGACCTCCTGGCTCAGCGATGCGAACGCAATCACCGCATCAAGCCGGTTGCGGAATTCAGGAGAGAACATCTTGTTGATGGCCTCTTCGTCGTCGCCTTCCCGCTTGGTCTGGGTGAAGCCCATGGCCGGCTTGGCCAAGTCTGCTGCGCCCGCATTGGTGGTCATGATAAGGATCACGTTGCGGAAGTCGATCGACTTGCCGTTATGGTCCGTCAGCTTGCCGTGGTCCATCACCTGCAACAGAATGTTGAAGAGGTCAGGATGGGCCTTCTCAATCTCGTCGAGCAGCAACACGCAGTGAGGGTTCTGGTCCACGCCATCGGTCAGCAGCCCGCCCTGGTCGAAGCCCACGTAGCCGGGAGGCGCCCCGATGAGGCGGGAAACCGTGTGCCGCTCCATGTATTCCGACATGTCGAAGCGCAGAAGCTCCACACCCATTGCATCGGCCAATTGCCGGGCAACCTCGGTCTTGCCGACGCCTGTTGGGCCGGAGAACAGATAGTTGCCGATGGGCTTTTCCGGCTCGCGAAGCCCGGCGCGCGACAGCTTGATGGCAGATGCCAAGGCATCGATCGCCTTATCCTGGCCGAACACCACCCGGCGCAAGGTGGCCGACAGATCCTGCAGCACTTCGGCATCCGACTTGGAGACCGTCTTCGGCGGAATTCGCGCCATGCTGGCGATGGTCTCTTCAACCTCTTTAATGCCGATGGTCTTGCGCCGACGTGATTCGGGCACCAGCATCTGCGATGCCCCGGTCTCGTCGATCACATCGATCGCCTTGTCGGGCAGCTTACGGTCGGACATATACTTGGCCGACAACTCCACCGCCTGACGGATCGCATCATTGGTGTAGCGAATGTTGTGGAAGTCTTC
>CAJHYS010000330.1_pt1 | contig 30929 bp, 28 predicted proteins | sample 9198801 | NCBI WGS metagenome assembly CAJHYS01 (sample SAMEA7708368, study PRJEB35096) | sediment metagenome | biome: marine neritic benthic zone biome [ENVO:01000025]; feature: sediment [ENVO:00002007]; material: shallow marine sediment [ENVO:03000034] sea grass bed [ENVO_01000059] ...
AGCAGACCAGCCTCCGCGCCATGAGCTCGGCGCAGGCCGAAATCCACAAGCGGTCGTCCCTTCGCCGCCAACACCATGCGTGCGGCCTTTGACGCTATCACTGTCTGAAAATGCAGAAGATTAATAATTCGGGTTTCCACCAATTGGGCTTCGCCAATTGGCGCGCAAACCCGCAGTATTGGTTCGTTAGGAAAAAACACGGTGCCTTCGGGCATCGCGTGAACGTCTCCACTGAAGCGGAAGCTGGAGGCTCTTTCCAGTGCGGCATCACTCAGCCCGGCGTGAGACCGCAGGACCTCAAGATCGCGCTCACCGATCCTGGCGGTCGTAAGAAATTCGACGACCTGCTGCAGGCCGGCGGCGATCAGGAAGCCGCGATCTGCTGGGAGCTTGCGGACGAAAAACTCAAAGACGGCCAAGGCCGACATGCCTGCGGCCTCATAGGCCTCTAACATGGCGAACTCGTAGAGATCTGTCAGCAATAACTCAGAAAGGTCTTCTTGCCCGGTACGTACAGGCAGCGACGCCGTTGCCTCCATCATGAGATGCTCGCTGGCGGGTCCTCCCAGCCATGCTCCGGATGGCGGAACGCTATTGCTCCGAAGATGCCACACTTTTCGGACACTTCATCCTCGAGCGGCGCGGCGAGCATCTCCACACTGAGCGCCCCAGCTTGATCAAACCGTGCTGAGAAAGTTCCACAGACGGGCTCGCCGCGCTCGTGCGCGAATGCGAACAGTTGTGCGGCGCGCTGGGAATAGGCACTCTCTGAGGCGTCTTTAATCCTGTCTCCCGGCGCATGTTTGCCCATTACGGGTGTTAGGGCTGCGCCAGCTGAAACGAGCTCTGCCTGGGTGGTATCGTCGCAATTGGTTGCGTAGATGAACACATATGGCGCGAACTCTGGCAGCTCGTCCGTGACGATCATAGCCGGCGACACGTGCAACTTGTTTTCCCTCTTCTTGCGCCAGTAGCTGATTGCCGCCCGAACCGCCGCGCTTTGCGGCATGGGTTCCAGATCTACAATGTCGAACAAGCGTTTCAAGGCTTCGGAGGTCAGGGCAAGCTCAGTCATTGGGGAATCTGCCTGGCATTCAGATTGGCTCCATTCATCCTGACATTCCCGCGCTGTTCTGCCATTGACGCAGGTCAAACAGTCCTTGAGCCTAAGGCTTCTGCTCGGCTTCACCCATCCGCTGCGCATTTTGATATGGGTCAAAGACCTTTAGAGGCATGCTGCGTAGTGTTCGATGAAGACATTGAAACCGTTGCCGTTGCAACGCTCGCTCCTATCCGCTTGGACGTCTAATCTGACGCGATGCCCACGCAGCGGCCAATTGGGAGAACCTCATGGAACCGGGCATTCTTACATACCCATCCCTGACTCTTCGCATCGGGATTGGCAAGACAGTTGGTCTCTTGATCGGCTTAATCGGATTCGCAACCTTACCGTTTTTTGCGGCTGAAACTGGTTGGATGCTCCGCTGGGGCATTCTCCTCTGGTACACCACGCTGGGTGCAATAATTGGGGTATTCGGGGTCTATTCAGAACATCCGGTTCTTCACATCCCTTTGCCCTGGTGGGTGCGTGCACCCTTAATCGGTGCTTGGATGAACTTTGTTCTGACATTCTTTGTTTATGACCAATTCAGCGCGATGATGATTGATGCATTCGGTTCGTCGGGCGGCTTGCTAACATCACCATTTCTTTTTGCGCTAGAGGGCGCCGTGGCGGGCCTGATCATAGGCTTTGTGACGACCCGCTTCGCAGGTGAAGGGCCCGAAACCGCCGGCCATTTGGCCGAAACCAAAGAACATTGATGCTTGGGCCTCTGCGCCGCCTTGTGCTTCTTGGGTCAATCGCCCATTTGGCCACAATCTCACTGCTGGGAAGTTCGAAAGCCGAAATGTCGGACAAAGCAGAGATCGCAGCCGCAGCAAGTGAGTTCCGCGCATACTGTAGCTCTTGTCACGGCATCGATGGAAGGGGGAACGGACCGGTCTCTAGAGAGCTTAAGACGCCACCAGCTGACCTCACAAAACTTGCCTGGCGTGCTGGCGGAGTTTTTCCCGTAGAAGCCGTTTATCAGAAGATTGAAGGCTTGAACATGCCACTCGCGCATGGCACCTCGGACATGCCGATCTGGGGTGACCGGTTCGTGCGTGAGGAGCTGGGCGACGGAGTGTTATTGGAAGATGCTCGACGGGCAGCCAGCGCAACGATAAGACGTATTAGTCGGCTCGTGAAATATCTCAAAGCAATCCAAGACTAGCGCGCACTGGGCCTTGATGTCGCTCAATACCTGACTCTTTTGTGCCTGCTTAGCTCTACATCTTGAGATTGAGGTTGTTGGCACTGGCAGGGCAGACTTGAGAATATATAGATCGATATTAGCCACCACGAAATGGCGTTGTTCTATCGGCCTCGTAAGCGCAGGAACCAATCCTAGCGCTTGGACTCAAGATCTCAGGAAGATCCGATCGACCGGTTGATTGACCTCGATCAAAATGCGTGACGGCAATTGCCCATATATTTACATTGCAGAACATTACCGATGTCAGAGGAGTCATACAGATGGCACAGTCTCTTATACCTAGTCTGTGGGACGACAAACAACGTGATGGTGACGTGTTTTCATCTCTCCATAATGAAATTGATCGCGTCTTTGACCGGTTTGGCACGGGCCGCAGATGGCCCTTTGGTGAACTCATGAGTAACGGCGGTAAACTATCGCCGAGCATGAATGTGAGCGAAACGGACAAAGAGGTCGAAGTCACCGTTGAGCTTCCGGGCGTAGAAGAAAAAGAGATCGATGTCAGCTTGGCTGATGACGTTCTCACCATAAAGGGCGAGAAGAAGAGAAAAGAAGAAAAGTCCGACGACGACTACAAGATAGTCGAATGCTCCTATGGTGCCTTTGAACGGGCCATGCGACTGCCGTGTGAAGTTCAGGCCGACAAGATCGAGGCCAACTTCAGGAATGGCATCTTGGCGGTCAAGCTTCCGAAGGCGCCTGAGGCGGAAACCAAGACCAGAAAGATCGCGGTCAAATCCGCCTGATCGCTAGGTCAATACGCACGAAACTCGACAACCAGCGGGGAGCAATCAGCCAGACTCTCAGGCCAATTCGTGGAGGAAGGGTCATGAAAGACACGTTCAGAACACTTGGACGATGGCTGATTTTGCTCTGCGCTGTGCCATACTCTGTTGTTGCGGGCGCAGCACAGGAGCCGGAGAAAGGGCCCGGTCTTCTCGATCAGGCTCGGGGCGTTCTAACGGTTGCTCCCGTCATCGAAGTGGCTTCCCCGGCGGTCGTTAACGTTGCCGTACGCACCAGGGTGCCCGAGGTCAGCAATCCGCTTTTGAACGACCCGTTCTTTCGCAGGTTCTTTGGTGGTCCGGACCGCATCCCAAGCCGCCGGGTGTTGAGTGCGGGCTCGGGCGTGATTGTCGACGCCGAGAACGGATATGTGTTGACCAACCATCATGTGATCGACAGGGCTGAGCAGATCAGCATAAAGTTGAAGGACGGACGCCGGCTCAAGGCAAAGATTGTTGGCAGCGACGCAGCTACGGATATCGGGCTGGTACAGATCGAAGCCAAACGCCTAACGGCGCTGTCATTCGGCGATTCCAAGAAGCTCAAAGTGGGTGATTTTGTTGTTGCGATCGGCAATCCATTCGGCCTTGGCCAAACGGTGACGTCGGGCATAGTCAGCGCCCTTGGTCGTAGCGGCATCAGACGTGACAAATTTGAAGATTTCATCCAAACGGACGCAGCGATCAATCCCGGCAACTCAGGCGGAGCGTTGATCGATACCAGAGGAAAGCTGGTTGGCATAAACACTTCGATCGTAGCTCGGGGCGGCGGTAACGTGGGGATCGGATTTGCGGTTCCCGCGAACATGGCACGCTCTGTAATGGAGCAGCTCATCCGTCATGGCGAGGTTCGCCGCGGACGCATCGGCGTCTTCATCCAGAGCGTAACACCTGAAATCGCTCAGGCCCTGGACCTTCCTGCACCTCGGGGTGCACTCGTTAGTCAGGTGGAGAAAGGCTCACCCGCTGAGATTGCAGGACTACAGCCGGGCGACGCCATCATTGAAGTTGACGGTCAACCAATCGAGGACAGTAATCAGCTTCGCAATGCGGTTGGCTTGCGTGAACGTGGTTCTACGCTGGAGCTGTCGATTATTCGAAAAGGCGTTCGAAAGTCCATAAAAGTCCGTATTGGGGCGAAGTCCACGCCGAGGCCCACGAATGCCTATGAGATTGAGCAATTGCGGGGCGCAAAGATCTCAGAGATCCCTTCAAATCATCCTGATAGAGAAGACATAGACGGTGTGTATGTGACAGCGGTGGTCGCTGGGAGTCCCGCTTGGCAGGTTGGCTTGAGGACTAGCGACATTATCCTCGCTGTCGATCGCGAACCGGTCGGATCTCTTCAAGAGTTCAAGCGTGTTGCAAAGACTGTCGATGAAGTCTTCGCTCTCAATCTTTTGAGGGGAAACACAGAGATTTTCATCGTCGTGCAGTAGGTGTGCAGGCGACTCTGCTCATTTGCTGCTGTCATATCCTTACAAGGTAACGGGTCAGCAGATTGTTTATGCGCAAAGCCAGGCAATTTACACGGCCCTATTTCCTCCGGTCAGCCGGTCCTACCAGTTGCTAAATGTCGACCAGAGGTTGATTGCATTTGACTTGGTTTTGCAAGTTTCAGTGTCAAAGCCCAATTTCTGGTTATCTGTCTAGCCGCCCCCAAAGTTTGATTAAAATCAATGCTGCAACCTACCCACCAAACTAGTAATTGTAGGGGTGAACGACAATTAATGTCCCGCGGGTCGAGGTATCCATGAACACTCACTCATCGTCTCCAATACCGATGTGCCCCATGGCAAAGATGTGCGGCGGATTGATGGGCGAGCACCGTTTCGGGTTCGCGCCGCATTTCATGGGCGCAATCCTCATTCTGCTTGGCATCACAATCCTCATTGAACCCCGTATTGCTGTCTGGGCTTTGGCATTATTGCTCATACTGGTGGGCGTCATGGTCATTGTGGTGGCAAGTCTCTTGCGGAAGATAGGTGAGGAGATTGCCGACTTGAGCTGAACAACAATTGTTCAGTTTGCCGGGACCGATTCTTCGCGTTGTTGTCCACGCGGCTCCCGCAATTGGGTAAGACTGTCAGGTCCCGAATCGGAAGTGAGGCACTTGAATGATAGTTTTGCCTCCGAGGCAGGCGTATCCTTCCAGCTTCACTGGAATAGAATTCGAGAGCCCTATGGCAGGGACTACGCCTGAAACATTTCGACGCGTAATTCTAAATTGACGCGCACAATGCCTTGACGCGCGTTGAAACGAACGAGGCCGCCGGTTGGGTCGACACTTGTCCGTTTAGCCCCTGATGGAGCCCGCATGGAAGAACAGCCTCATCACCCCACTTCTCGTATAGGTTTTCTGGTCAATCCGATCGCCGGTATGGGCGGTCGTGTGGGGCTCAAGGGGACGGATGGGGTGGCCGACGAGGCCTTCCGTCGCGGCGCCGAACCGGTTGCTGCAAAGAGGGCGGCAAGCGCCTTGGCGGCGCTTGCTGCGCATCACCGCAAATTACGTTCTCCGCCCGTGCTTGAATGGATAACCTGTTCTGGCGCAATGGGTGCGGACACTTTGCGCGAGGCTGGCTTTGCAACTATCTCCTGTGTGTACGATGCACCTGACGAAACATCGGCTGCCGACACCAAGGTAGCGGTGAAGAAGATCCTCGCGGAGAAAGTCGACCTCATGCTGTTCTGCGGCGGCGATGGAACCGCACGCGATATTTGCAGCATTGCAGGCTCTGACACACCAATCCTTGGCATTCCGTCAGGTGTGAAGATGTACTCAGGCGTCTTCGGTGTGACACCTGAGAAGACAGCTGAGGTCCTCCTGGGCTTCCTCCAAGGCAGGTTACAGACATCTACAGCCGACGTTGTGGATCTAGACGAGGACCTCTATCGCAAAGGTGAGTGGGCCGTGCGGCTCTATCAGTCAGCGATTACACCCTACGAACCTGTACTCGCTCAAACAGCCAAGATGCTGATCGATTCTAGCAGTGACGCCGATGTCAAGAGAGAGATCAGCGACTACGTGTGTGAACAGATTCGAGCCGCGCCGGAAACACTCTTTCTCCTCGGGCCCGGCAGCACTGTGCAGCAGGTCAGCTGGGGTCTAGGGTTCCAGAAGACTCTTTTGGGCATTGACGCGGTTGTCGACGGGAAGCCCGTTGCCTTCGACTTGAATGAACAAGGGATCCTAGCTCTGCTTGATAACTACGACCAATGCAAGATAGTCCTCAGTCCCATCGGGGCGCAGGGGTTTGTACTTGGCCGGGGCAATCTGCAGATCAGCCCCAAAGTCATCAGAAAGATCGGCCGGGACAATCTAATTGTTCTTGCAACACCCGCAAAGTTGTCCCGCACCTCGTTATTGCGATTTGACACAGGATGCCCAACGCTGGATCGCGCACTAGGCGGGAATGGCTATCTCCCGGTGATAACAGGCCATCATCGACGCAGGATGGTGAAGGTATCTAGTTAGCCGGGCAACGGTTGATCTCCATCAACGCACGCGACGGTCATCCGAGTTTGAATTTGGCGTCAAGCCACATTCGCGGATCTTACCTATGAACTTCCTGCCGCACACAGAATCCGAGCGTCAGAAAATGCTGAGTACAATTGGTGTTGAGCGGCTGGAGGACCTGTTCTGTGATGTTCCGGAGAAGATCCGGTTTCCTGAACTGCGCCTGCCCGAGCCAATTCCGGAGATGGGCCTGAACCGCCTCATGGAAAGTCTGGCCAGTCACAATAGGATGGTATCTGACGACGGATTCTTCCTAGGGGCTGGTGTTTACAGGCATTATCGGCCCGCTGTGGTCGATCACGTCCTAGGCCGCGCCGAGTTCTATACTGCCTACACGCCCTATCAGCCCGAACTGAGCCAAGGCTTGCTGCAAGCCATATTTGAGTATCAGACCATGATTTGCCGGCTAACCGGGATGGAAGTCAGCAATGCAAGTCACTACGACGGTGCAGCTTCGCTTGCAGAGGCGGTCTTGATGGCGCGCAACGTCACCGAAGGATCTCGCCGTAAGGTCGTTCTCTCTCCGGCGGTTCATCCACACTACCGCGCCGTTGTGAAGACGTATCTGCAAGGAACCGATGCTTTCGTTGCAGGTGAAGAACCAGGTTCGATGCAAATCAATGACCTGACCGCTCATCTTGACGAAACCACCGCTGCGTTAGTGATCCAGAATCCAAACTTTTTTGGCCAGTTTGAAGATGTGTCGGGCCTTGCGGATAAGGTTCACAGCGCGGGAGCGCTCCTCATTGTTGTGGTGGATCCAATATCGCTTGGCCTGTTCCAAGCGCCAGGTGACTATGGAGCCGACGTGGTTGTCGCAGATGGCCAGTCCCTTGGATTGCCCATGTCATTTGGCGGTCCGCACTTGGGCATCGTGGCAACCCGCAAAGCTTACACCCGCAGAATTGCCGGCCGGCTTGTTGGAGAGACGACCGACAGCGAGGGATCACGTGGCTATGTTCTAACCTTGGCGACGCGCGAGCAGCATATCCGCCGCGCAGGGGCAACAAGCAACATCTGCACAAATGCTGCACTTTCGGCCCTGGGCGCCGCGGTTTATCTGGCAACTATGGGCAAGACGGGGCTCAGAAAGATCGCTGAACTTTGTTACCACAAAAGCCATTATGCAGCTGCTGAGATCGGCAAGATACCAAACATCAAAGTCAATCCAAACGGGCCAAAACGGCACTATTTCAAAGAGTTTGCGATCGCACTGCCGCGATCGGTTGAGGAGGTAAACGGACAGCTTCTCAGCGAGTTTGGCATCATCGGCGGATACGATCTTGGTCAAGACTATCCTGAACTGAAAAACCACATGCTGGTTGCCATTACTGAACTCAACACGCGCAGTTCCATCGATCGTTTTGCGGATGCCCTGCGCCATATAAGTGAGATTGGTATGAATGACTGAACCAACGCTCTATGAACTCAGCGTTGCGGGCCGGTGCGGCGCCGGCCTGGCAGATCCGGATGTACCGGAGGCGAGACTACCGGATAGACTTGTCAGACCTGACAACGGCCTGCCGGAACTTGCCCAACTGGATGTGGCACGCCACTACCAAGCACTAACGCAACGCAATTTCGGTGTGGAGAGCGGCTTCTACCCGCTTGGGTCATGCACCATGAAATACAATCCCAAGTGTGCCGAAGAGGCAGCCAAGCTCGACGGGTTCGCGGAAAGCCATCCCCTGCAATCACCAACAAGCGTTCAGGGAAATCTTGCGCTGATGCACACATTGCAGGAAAACCTGGCGGAAATTGGTGGGTTTTCCGATGTCTCTTTGCAACCAGCGGCGGGCGCCCATGGGGAGTTGGCCGGGCTGCTGATGATGCGGGCATATCATGCAGACCGTGGCGATACCAAGCGTAACCAAATATTGATCCCGGACTCCGCTCACGGCACCAATCCAGCATCAACCACGATGGCAGGATTTGAGGTGCTTGAAATACCGTCCGACAATCGAGGCAACGTTGACCTTGCCGCACTCGGCGCCGCCTGCGATGGCACAGTCGCGGGCCTCATGCTCACAAATCCCAACACGCTGGGCTTGTTTGAGGAAAGTGTTGAGGAAGTCATTCGCCTGGTCCACGCCTGCGGCGGCTTGGTTTATGGCGATGGAGCGAACATGAACGCGCTCGCGGGAATAGTCCGACCAGGCGATCTCGGTGTAGACCTCATGCATTTCAATCTGCACAAGACATTTGCCACACCGAACGGTGGTGGAGGACTAGGATCCGGACCCGTGGGAGCATCGCAAGTCCTGGCTGATTTATTGCCGGGACCCATTGTCTCCGCCGTGCCGGGCGATAATGACAATGAGCGGATCTATCTGCCCCACACACCGGAGAAATCCATCGGGCGCGTTTGCGCCTCGTACGGGAGCTTTGGCGTCTTTGCCCGTGCCTATGCGTATATCTGCATCCATGGCGCCGAAGGACTGCGGCAGAATTCTATGCACGCGGTTTTGAATGCCAACTATCTACGCGAACGGTTGAACGATGCGTTTCCAGTACCGTTCGACCGGATCAACATGCACGAGTTCGTCTGCCAAGGGCGGATCGAAGAAAGTCCGGTGCGGGCATTTGATATCTGCAAGCGATTGATGGATTTCGGGTTTCACCCGCCGACCAACTACTTTCCGCTCATTGTGCCGGAAGCCTTGATGATCGAGCCAACGGAGACAGAGAGCAAACAGACACTGGATGCCTTTGCAGACGCGATGCTGGCAATCGTAAAGGAAGCACGCGAGCATCCGGATATGTTACTTAATGCCCCACATTCGACATCTGTGGGTCGCCTAGACGAGGTGAAAGCGGCCCGTGATCTAATTTTGACCGAAAAACTACCTGACAAACAGACAGAGTAACCCAACTTCGCATGTTGGTTCCGGCATGTTTTCGCTAATCCTCTACTCTCCCATTGGTTAGATCGACCAACGCTTTTTTGCTGATATTGCCGCCCTCAAGGCGACCCACACACCGATTGACGCACGTCAATGTTCCCGGTCTAGGTGAGCACACTGCGATCACTTCCATTGATGCACATCAACACGCGCCTCTGGATCGGGGTGTTAAAAATTGACTGAGGACGCAACGACATTGGGTGGTAGATCGCTTGCGGATTTTGTTCCCAGCCCAAACCACGAGCAACAATGCCAGATCTGAGGATGCCAGTGAAAGTGGGGGCACAAAGCGAGACTGACGGTGTGGTAGTCGCAATACGAGGCGATGTGGTCGATGTGCAGTTCAAAACTGAGCCGCCACAGATCAATGAGATGTTGCGCATCGGTACCGACGCGGAAATTTGTGCTGAAGTGGACTCCCTCATAGACTCTCAGACTGTACGCGCCGTGGCGTTGCAACCGACCGTTGGTCTGCGCCTTGGAGCCGCGGCCCGCGGCACAGGCAAACCCATCGAGGTTCCAGTGGGGCAATCGCTTCTTGGTCGCATGGTGAACATGTTCGGAGAACCGATTGATGGATGCGGTCCGTTAGAAAACGTGAGCGCCCGGCCAATCCTGCGCGCACCATTACCTCTGTCACGGCGACACGTCGGCGCTGAGTTGTTTGAAACTGGGATCAAGGCGATTGATCTGCTCTGCCCGGTTGAACGCGGCGGAAAGGCCGGGCTTTTTGGTGGGGCAGGTGTGGGTAAGACCGTGCTGATTGCAGAGCTCGTTCATAACATGAGCGGCAAGTACCAAGGCATCAGCTTGTTCTGCGGGATCGGTGAGCGTTGCCGGGAGGCTGCAGAATTTTATCATGACATGTCGGCGGCAGGTGTAATCGACAAAACAGTTATGGTTTTCGGCCAGATGAACGAGCCCCCTGGCACGCGGTTTCGTGTGGGTCACTCCGCTATGACCATAGCCGAATATTTTCGTGACGAGGCAAACCAGGATGTTCTGGTCCTGATAGACAACATCTTCCGATTCGTTCAGGCAGGCTCTGAGGTGTCCGGTCTGCTTGGACGGATCCCCTCGCGCGTCGGCTATCAACCCACACTTGGAACCGAACTTGCCGAGTTGGAGGAACGGATTTGCAGCACCGCGTCTGGATCGATGACATCGATCCAGGCCATCTATGTCCCGGCAGACGACTTCACGGACCCATCCGCTACCCACGCATTTGCACATTTAGCGGCATCTATCGTTCTGTCGCGCAAACGTGCCGCTCAAGGCTTATATCCGGCAATTGACCCCCTTGCCTCAACCTCCAAAACACTCACGCCCGGCACAACAAGCGTCCGCCATTATCGCACCGCCCAGGACGTTCGGTATTTGTTGGCCGAGTATGAGGATCTAAAGGACATCATCGCAATGCTGGGGCTTGAGGAGCTGTCAGAAACAGATCGCGCGACCGTTTCAAAAGCCCGTAGACTGGAGCGCTTTCTTACACAGCCGTTTTATTCGACCGAGAAGTTCACCGGAATGGAGGGACGGTTCGTGAGCTTGGACGAAACTCTCGATGGGTGTGAGGCAATCATGTCTGGGGAGCTCTCAAGTCTACCCGAGAGCGCATTCTATATGACCGGAGGAATTCGCGAGGTGTTGGAAAGGAGCGCAGATTAGCTCTCTCATGACCAAGCATGCGCAGAAGAGACAAGAAGCGGCCACAGAGATGCGCCTTCGTATACTGTTGCCGGCTCGCATTCTGGTTGATGAGCCCGTGGAAAGGATAGTCGCCGAAGCCGAAAATGGTGCCTTCGGTTTGCTGCCTCGGCATATCGACTATGTAGCTGCGTTGAAGCCAGGCGTGCTGATTTTTCAGGGTTCGGCTGGCGAGGAAGGATTTGTGGGCCATGACAACGGCATTCTTGTGAAGCGCAAAGAGTTCGTCCAATTCTCCACCCAAAAAGCTGTGGTCGGGACCGATCTCACAGAGCTCTACAGAATGATGAAGCACGAGTTCGAGGCCCTCGATGAGCGCGAGCGCACGACCCGCACGGCGCTCGCTCGACTGGAAGCCGGCGTGGTCCGTCGTTTTATGGAACTGGAAGAGCGGTTTTGAAGAGCAAGATGCCAGATGAACCCGGAAGAAACACACGACGCGATATGGCCGAGGAGATCGGTGATCGGGCTGCGCGCAAGCACAAGGCGCGGCGCGAAAGACGCCAGGGCGTGTGGTTCGGCCTTGGCATGTTCGGGCTTATTGGTTGGGCTGTTGCTGTGCCGACATTGTTGGGAATCGCAATCGGACTTTGGATGGACCTGCGTTGGCCGACCCGATTTTCCTGGACAATCACCCTGTTGTTCGCCGGCGTTATTCTTGGTTGCATCAATGCCTGGTGGTGGGTCCGGCGCGAGAGCATGCGAGAATAGACTTGAAAGGAGCAGGTGGTGACCATTGGTGAGATCGTCCTGTACTGCGGCGCGGGTTTCTTGTTGGGCGGCCTTCATCTTGCGGGTCTTTGGCTGACTGTGTTCCGGATGGAACATGTTCGCAGGCCACTCATGCTGCTCATGATGAGCACGGCTGTCCGCACGCTCTTCTTCCTTGCAGCGCTTGCGCTCATAAGTGGGCTCGAATGGCAACGGCTCCTGGCCTCCATGGCTGGGTTCGTCGCAGCGCGCACCGTCGTTAAATGGTGGCCCCAATCTCAAACTCAGCCCGCGAACACACTAAAATGGAGACAATAGATCTCCATGCGGATCAATCCTGACAAGATAATCGTTTGGGAACGGCCCGTGGCAGACGGGTTCGTGTTGCAGCTCAACGCGACCATACTGTTTACCTGGGTCGTAATGTTGATCCTGGCCATTGGCTCATACTTCATTACGCGCCGCCTATCGTCAGGCGTACATATGTCGCGATGGCAGAACTTTCTTGAGGTTCTCGTCCAGGGAATGCGTAGCCAGATAAGAGACATGAGCGAACAAGAACCGGGCAGGTACTTGCCTTTCGTTGGTACTTTGTTCGTCTTTATCGCCCTTTCAAATCTGCTCATTATTGTACCGGGCTATCGCCCGCCAACCGGCTCACTTTCTACCACTACAGCTCTGGCTATTTGTGTGCTTTTAGCCGTGCCAATTTACGGTGTCATCGAGCACGGATTGGGTGGCTATCTCAAAAAGTATCTTCAGCCTACTCCTTTCATGCTTCCATTCAACATCATCGGTGAGATTTCGCGAACTGTGGCTCTGGCCATAAGGCTATATGGCAACGTGATGAGCGGAACTGTCATCATTGCCATCTTAGTCAGCGTCGCACCCTTCTTTTTCCCCATACTCATTGAGCTTCTGGGTCTACTCACCGGTTTGATCCAAGCCTACATCTTCGCGGTTTTGGCGATGGTTTACATCGCATCTGCAACTCGCGCGCACCCGAGCGAAGCGGAAGGCACTCAGGATGAAGAGCCTGCTGTGGCGCAACAACAAGGGAATGAAACAAATGAGTGATCTCGGCCTGATAGCAGCCGTTTCGATAATCATGGCGGGCCTGACCATCGCACTGGGCTCGCTTGGGCCCGCTTTTGGTGAGGCACGAGCCGCAGCACAAGCGCTGGCATCCATCGCCCAACAGCCCGATGAGGCCAACACGATCGCACGCACGCTCTTTGTCAGTCTTGCCATGATCGAGTCGACAGCGATCTACTGCTTCGTTGTATCGATGATCCTGCTGTTCGCTAATCCTTTCTGGGAAGCGGCGCTTCAACGAGCGGGAGGCTAATCGATGGATGTGGACTGGATCACAGTCGCAGCACAGATCATCAATTTTCTCGTTCTTGTCTGGCTGCTTCAGCGGTTTTTGTATGGCCCGATAATTCGGGCGATGGACGAACGCGATGCACGCATTTCCGGACAACTCAACGACGCCGAGCAGAAGGTAGAACAAGCAGAAGCCGAAGCGGGTCGTTATCAGGAAATGCAGGAAACTTGGGAGAAACAACGTGAGGAACGCCTCGCGCAGGTACGCAAGGAATCAGAAAGCCTGCGCCAAAGGTTACAGTCTGAATCTCGGGAAGCCGTGGCCGGCTTAAGGTCGGAATGGCTGCAAAGCCTTGCCGTGGAGAAGGCCGACTTTCTGGATGACATCCAAGAACGTGCCGCAGAAGCATTCGGAACAATGGCGCGCAGGGCCTTCGGCGATTTGGCGGGCGTGAAGCTGGAAGACCAGATCTGCCGGCGGTTTGTGAAGGCACTTTCCACCTTGGGCGAGCATGACTTGAAGCGCCTAAGAAGTGCATCCGCCCGCGCAGGCGGTAAGGCTGTTGTTCGAGCTGCCTTTGACGTTACGGCCCGGCGGCGCGGTGAGATCAAGGCTGCGTTGCTTGACAAAATAGACAGTGAACTGGACGTGAGTTTTGAACGGACACCCAACCTTATCTGTGGTGTCGAATTGCGGGTGGGCGGACAATCAGTGCGCTGGAGCCTAGACAGCTTTCTGGATGAATTCGAGAATGAACTCCGTGAAACTGTCGAGGCGCGCGTGCCCCTAAGTGACCTTAGGGCTGAAGGGCAAGCTGAAGCCTGATGCTTAAGGAAATCTCCCATACGACCTTTGGCACAATTGAGAACATCCTCAAAGACAAGCGCGCGCATTTGGTCACCGGAGAGATCGGCACAGTGGAAAGTGTTGCGGCCGGAGTTGTTACAGTCCAGGGCTTCACAGAGGTCGCGGCCAATGAGCTACTTCTCTTTCCCGATGGGACGACCGGAATCGCCACAGATCTGCAATTTGATCGCGCTGGTGCAATACTTCTAGGTAACGAGGAAAACCTTCGTGTTGGCGACGACGTTCGCAGAACACGCCGTGTTGTGGATGCACCTGTGGGAACGGCATTGCTGGGCCGGGTCTTGGATGCTCTAGGTCGACCAATTGACGGCAAGGGGAGCTTGAAGACGGTTACACGCCGGCCGATTGAGCGTCCGGCGCCGGCAATCATTGACCGCGATCCGGTGAGCGTACCGCTTCAAACCGGAATCAAAGCGATTGACTCGGCAATCCCCATTGGGCGCGGCCAACGCGAACTCATCGTGGGAGACCGCCAGACCGGAAAGTCCGCGGTGGCGATAGACACCATCTTAAACCAGCGGACTGAAAACGTAATTTCGATCTACTGCGCGATCGGACAGCGGGGAGATTCAGTCGCCAGAGTGATCGCAAAACTGGAGAAAACCGGAGTCCTGCAGCAGAGTATCGTGATTGTGGCTGGCGGGGAACATCCGCCCGGATTGCAGTTCGTTGCACCCTATGTCGCGATGACGATGGCCGAATGGTTCATGGAACGAGGCCGCGACGTTCTTATAGTATTCGACGATCTGACGCGGCACGCCCGTGCCTACCGGCAGTTGTCGTTGCTGCTCCAGCGGCCACCAGGCAGGGAAGCCTATCCGGGCGACATCTTCTACATCCATTCGCGGCTTCTCGAACGTGCAACGCATCTGAATGAGCGGTGCGGCGGCGGTTCAATCACAGCGCTGCCAATCATCGAAACGCAGGCGCAAAATTTGTCCGCCTACATCCCAACGAACCTCATCTCCATAACTGACGGGCAGATCTATCTATCACCGGAACTCTTCCGAAAGGGACAGCTACCTGCGATTGACATCGGCAAGTCCGTATCGCGCGTCGGCGGCCGGGCACAACTCCCGGTCTACCGCTCGGTTGCCGGACTTCTGAAGCTTTCCTATTCGCAGTTTGAGGAACTTGAGACGTTTGCACGCTTCGGCACGCGCTTGGATGACGCGACACGAAGCCAACTTGAGCGTGGCAGGCGCGTGCGCGAGGTGCTGAAGCAGGAGGAAAGCCGGCCTCGTTCGGTGTCTGAGCAGATTGCGGTGCTGCATGCCGTAACCCAAGGGCTCTTTGATCATTTGTCCCTGCAAGACATCAGCCGAGCGGAGGTCGCGATCTGCAATCGTCTGCCGCAACATTTGTCAGAATTCTCAAAAGCCATTGAATCGGGAAAACCATTCCTTGGCGAATATCGAGATGCATTACTCAGTGAAACACGATTGGCCCTAAGGCTTAGCGGTCTCGGCTCCGGCAGTTGGAGGCATGATGACGACGCTTGAGGCATTGGGAAAGCGCATCCGCACGACCGAAGATTTGAGGTCCATTGTGCGAACCATGAAGTCACTATCGTCTGTGAGTATCCATCAGTATGACACGGCAGTTGCGGCGATAGCTGACTATCATCGCACCATAGAGTTGGGACTGCAGATCGTAGCGCGTGAGCTACCCCATTCTGAACGTCAAAAAACTTCGCCTGCAGGTCGTTCAGCGGTTCTCCTGTTTGGCTCCGACTATGGACTTTGTGGCAGATTCAACGACCAGATCGTTGACTTCGCGCTAAAGCGCCTTGAGTACGAGGCAATTGAGCCGGCATCGTGCCTTTGGATTCTGCTTGGTGGAAGGGTGCAAGCGCGGCTTGAGGCCAAAATCCAGGCAAAAACTGCCCACTACTTCTTACCAGGTTCCGTCGACGGATTGACTGACACAGTATCGGATATCTTGCTTAAGCTCGACGAATGGCAGCAAGAAAACGCTTTTGACCGCGCAATCGTTCTCTACAATAAGCGCGAGCAAAGGATGATCTCATCTCCAATGGTGACGCATCTCCTGCCACTCGATCCCAGATACCTTCGCGCACTTGCCCGTCGCCCCTGGAACTCGCGGAGCCTACCAACCTTCACAATGGACACACGGCGTCTGTTTTCCACTCTGGTTCAACAGTATCTCTTCGCCACGATCTATCGCGCTGGTGCAGAATCCATGGCCGCTGAGCACGCAACCCGGCTTTCTGCAATGCAGGCCGCAGAGCGCAACATCGCGGAGCAATTGGAAGATCTGAATGCTGACTACAGACATGAGCGCCAATCGGCGATCACCGCCGAGTTGCTTGATGTGATCGCAGGTTACCGTTCTACGCAGGCAGGTTCTCCTGGGACGCAAGCATAAGGGTCATCCGTTGGCGGTTTAAGAAGACGGAAGGTTGTGAAGCAAATGGACAGCACAGACACTTGGACATCTCGAAACGTATCGGGCTTGGCGCTATCTGCGATCAAGGACATGGCCATGAGGAGCGCCAAGGTGCCCGGGGTGGCATCACTGGCCTGGGGTCTTCCATCCTTTAGAACGCCTGAGCACATCAGGAGCACCGTGAAAGACAAGCTCGATACCGACCCGGACATCGGCAAGTATGCCCTGCCAGATGGGTTGCCTGAACTGCGCGCTGTTGTAGCCGAGCAACATTCTCGGTCGACCGGTGTGACAACCGATCCAGATCAGAATGTCATGATCACCGCGGGAAACATGCAAGGTTTGAACTCGCTGTTTCATGTTCTTATTGATCCTGGCGATGAAATCATCATGACGGACCCTGGTTTTTCATCGCATGTGCAGCAGATCCGACTATGTGGCGGAAACCCCGTTTATTGGAAGTTGGACGAGGCACGGGGTTGGAGCCTCGATACGGCAGCATTACCGGAATTGATCACCGAGCGTACGAAAGCGATCGTGCTTGTGTCACCATCAAACCCAACGGGCAAGATATTCACCGAAAAGGAACTCAGGCATATCGGGCAACTGGCACAGACCCATAACCTCTTCGTATTGCTGGATGATCCCTACCGGCACTTCACCTATGAAAGTGCCGAAACATTCTTCAACATGGCATCAATCGGCGAGCTGGCCGACCGCCTTGCCTATCTGTTCACCTTCTCCAAGGCGCATGCAATGAGCGGGTGGCGCCTGGGATATATGATTGTTCCTGAGGCGATCAAGCGGCAAGTTCTAAAGGTACACGATGCGACACTCATCTGTACGCCCCGCATATCGCAGGTGGCGGGACTGGCTGCGTTGACGGGCGAGTCCAATCATCTCTTGGAGTTTGAGAGCGCCTTAGCGCGTCGCCGTAATCTGATCTGCGAACGTTTGGACCGTGTCTCACACGTCTTCGACTATGTAAAACCCGAAGGCGCCTATTACGTCTTCCCGAAAATTTCCGTTGAGCATACGGATTCTTACGCCTTTTCGCTCGATCTGTTAGAGACCGCGAAAGTTACGGTAACGCCTGGAAGCGCTTTCGGACCCAGCGGCGAGCACCATGTGCGAATGGCCTACTGCGTGTCTGAAGATATGATCAACCTGGCATTCGACCGCATTGAAGAGCGTTTCCCTGCGTAGATATCCAGTTCGGTAGTCGCTGAGGGCTTTGCCGGTTGTTGGGCAGATTGATTCATGTCAGTCGCAAGTGATCATGAGCGGAGTATCATTCCAAAGCCTCCCAAGTCCGCCCACGCCAGGCCAAAGACATAGAAAATGCCCACGCAAGGAAAACACCACGTCACATCCAATGGGCGGCGCATTGCTGCGCTTGTTGCTGGCCCGTGCTTGTCTATCGCGTTGTTTCTTGCCCCGGCTCCCGCAGGCGTCTCTGCTGAAGCGTGGGCCGTGACGGCGATAACAGCTCTCATGATCATTTGGTGGATGACCGAAGCCGTTCCACTGGCCACAACCGCATTGCTTCCGGTGGTTCTGTTTCCGATTGTCGGTGTGATGGACATCAAATCCACAACTGCCTCCTATGCCCATCCACTGATCTTTCTGTTCCTTGGAGGATTTATGCTGGCGAGAGCGATGGAACGTTGGCAGTTGCACAAGCGCATCGCTTTCTATGCCCTCCGTCTCGCTGGCGGCCAGCCTGACAGGCTAATCCTTAGTGTCATGTGCGTGACCGCATTTTTGAGTATGTGGGTGAGCAACACGGCGACGGCCATGATGATGTTACCCATCGGTCAGTCGATCGTGGCGCATCTAACTGGACACATGAAGGGTGGATATGAAAGGGATTCCGAAAACTTCTCTGCCGCATTGATGTTGGGGATCGCCTATGCAGCAACGATCGGAGGTATGGGCACGCTGATTGGAACGCCACCCAACGCCTTGTTCGCAGGTTTCATGAGCGAAGCATATTCCGTGAAGGTGGGCTTCGCACAGTGGATGCTTGTCGGGGTGCCAGTGGTCATCGTCTTATTGCCAGTGACCTGGTTGACACTAGCCCGTTTGATCTTCCGATTTTCGATACCTGAGAATCCGGCGGGAGAAGAAATCGCAATGGCCGAGGAGTCTGAGGCCGCACCCTTATCTCGCGGAGAAATCCTCGTTGCAATTGTCATGTCGTTGACGGCGCTAGCCTGGGTTCTCGCTCCGCTGATCAGCAAGCTCTTTCCATTCCTCGCTCTCTCTGATTCCGGGATCGCAATCTTAGCGGCGGTGCTGCTTTTCATTGTTCCGGTCGATCTTTCCAAGCGCCGTTTTCTGCTGTCCTGGGATGAGGCAATTCAATTGCGCTGGGATGTCCTCATCTTGTTCGGTGGTGGATTGGCATTGGCTTCGGCCATGACTGAATCAGGACTTGTCAGCGCAATTGCCAGCGCAATGTCAATCTTTGCCACTTATCCTCTCGTGCTGCTCGTGCCTGCCGTCATGATTGTTGTCGTCTATCTTGGTGAGCTTGCAAGCAACACTGCCATGGCAGCAATCTTCCTGCCTATCGCAGGAGCATTTGCAATTGGAGTTGGTGCTGACCCCATGGTGCTGGCCCTGCCCGTCGCTCTAGCTGCATCGCTGGGCTTCATGTTGCCGGTCGCCACGCCACCAAATGCGATCATCTTTGGCAGTGGCGCGGTCACCGGGCACCAAATGCTCAAAGCCGGTGCACTCTTGGATGTGGTGTCAATTGTCATTGTGGCGGTGGTGGTGAGCACGATCGGGGCTGCGGTCTTTGGATTGACGGGCGGATGATATGCACCGCACCCAGAGCACTCATCCCCTGCACCTCGAATCTGGTTGGGTCGACCGAAAATGAGTGGAGACACAGTCATGAGCAAACGTGATGGAACGCACGAAAGTCTGCAATTTTTGAAGGAAGCCACAGTTGCATTGGGCTATGACGAAAGGGAATTCCGCTTACTTGCCGGCTTGAGCAGAGAGATGAAAGTTGCTCTACCGCTCCAGCGCGATGATGGAACTATCGAAATTTTTTCCGGATATCGTGTCCAGCACCACAATGTGTTGGGGCCCTACAAGGGCGGGCTGCGCTATCACCCGAGCGTCAATTTGAGCGAACTACGTTGGTTGGCTTGCCTGATGTCTCTGAAGACAGCTTTGGTCGGACTTCCCCTTGGAGGGGCCAAGGGCGGAATTGACTGTGATCCCAAAGAGCTCAGCCGACGCGAACTGAGAAGTCTTACGCGCTACTATGTTCAGAAACTCCATCGGAATATCGGACCAAATCTTGATATTCCGGCCCCTGACGTTGGAACCGACGCACAAGTCATGGCCTGGATCCAAGACGAATACTCCGTCATCTATGGGTATACGCCGGGCGTCGTCACTGGCAAGCCGCCACTGGTGGGCGGAGTGCCCGGCCGTGAAAGCGCTACGGGCCGCGGGCTGGCTATTGTGATGCAGGAGTACGCCCGTCATCGAGCGGAACAATTGCCGGGAAAAACAGCCGCAATCCAAGGATTCGGGAATGTCGGTCGCCACGCTGCATTGGACTTGCACGAACGCGGCGTCAAGATCATTGCGGTGAGCGATAGTTCGGGCGGTATATTCGACCCCGCGGGCATCGAAATTCGCCAACTTCTCCAACATAAGGACAAGACGGGCAGCGTGGTCGGCATTCACGGGAGCGAAAAGATTGAGCGCAATTCTTTGATCGAATTGGAATGCAACTATCTCATTCTCGCGGCGCTGGGCGGTGTCGTAAGTGATGAAAATGCCGATCGCCTTAGGGCTGACGTCATCGTCGAAGGAGCCAATTGCCCAATTACCTACTCCGCTGATTTGATCCTGAGAGATCAGGGAAGGACCGTGCTTCCAGACATTCTCGCAAACACAGGCGGTGTGATTGTGAGTTACTTTGAATGGACACAGAACATACGCCACGTGCCATGGACTCAAGAGCGCATCTCTGAAGAGCTTACGGCAAAGCTGACCCAAGCATGCGATAAGGTGTTCGCCGTCGCAACGGGACAGAATTGTTCATATCGAGAAGCAGCACACAGAGTTGCAACTGAACGACTAAAAGATGCGCTCTGGATCACAGCATTTTGAGTTTCGCGATGACGTATGGTTCTCACCGTATCTCAGAGTGGCCAAAATATCGGCACGAGCCAAATCAACAAAACGACCATCATCACCGTCAAAGGCATCCCCGCACGTATGAAATCCAGAAAACGATACTTGCCTGGCCCGTACACCAACAGCGAAGCGGGTTCAAATGGCGTGATGAAAGAAAGCGAAGCCGACAGGGTTACCAGGACGGCAAGCGAACGTGGATCGACGCCTAACAATTCGGCGGCTGCAACCGCGATTGGCAGCACCACCAAAGCCGCGGCGGCATTGGACATCGGTTGTGTCAGCAGCACCGTGATAATAGAAAACATCGCCATCGCAGCGTAGACCCCGAGAGGCAAGGACGCTGACACCACGAAATGCGCGAAATAGGCCGCGGCACCGGTCTTCTGCAATGCAAATCCAAAGCTCGTCATGCCGGCGATCAGGATTAATAAGCGCCATTCTATCATGCCATACGCATCTTCCATCGTCAGGCAGCCCGTCAGCACCAAAACAATCACCGCAACGAGAATAGCGATGGAAAAGGGCATGATGCCGGAGGCGCTCGACAACACCGCAAATCCGAGCGATGCAAGTGCAATCAAGCCGTGGCGCTTGGTCGGGCTGTGCGTATCGACCGGAACGAGCCCCCACAGATCATGGTTGCCTTTAAGTTGATCGAGATTTCTCTTCGCACCCTGCAAGAGAACCACGTCGCCGACCTTGAAGCGCATGTTTTCGATCTGCGCGGGATAAGCTTGACCGCGTCTATAGATGGCCAGAACAATCAGACCAAACCTTTGAAAGAAACCAAGTTGCCTGAGGGTTTTGCCCACCAGCTGGGACTGTGGCATGAGAACGGCCTCCCCTATGCCAAGTTCGTCCCTTGAGAGGTCTGAATCGGTAAACTGAGCGTCAGCTTCAATCGCGAAGTCTCGATCGTGTTTGCTTCGAAGAACCGCATCCTCAGAGCCTTTGACGATTATGCGCGTTTCGGCCCGGACACGCCTCAGCGGGTGTGGAGAGACCCGTTTTCCGTCCTTAATGACAGCCAGAGGTAAGAGGCCTTGATCCTCCAATTTCAGATCGCCAAGTCGCGCACCCACCGCCGACGAGTTCTCGGTCGGGACGAGCACGGTAATAAACCGTCTGAGATCATAGTTATCCGTGAGCGGAACGGAGCGTCGAGCTTCAATTTGTCTGTGCCCAATGGCCACCATATAGACAATACCGCAGCATGCGAGGATTACGCCTATTCCTGCAAATTCAAACAGAGAGAATGGCTCGAGACCAAGCTCGGTGATCAGGCTGCTCCCAGCGAGGTTTGTTGAGGTTCCGATTAAGGTGCAAGACCCGCCTAGCATCGAGGCAAAGGCTAGAGGCATGAGGAGCCGGCTGGGACTTATCGCTGCTTTGCGTGAGAGTTCCAGAGCGGTTGGCATCAGCACAGCCGTCGCACTGGTGTTGCTGAAGAACGCTGAAAGAATTGCAGCAAGGCTCATGACACTGGCGAGCACCAACCGTTCGCCACGCTGCGCCAGCTTATAGATGTAACGGGCAAGCCAGTCCGTAACACCGGTCTTAATGAGCGTTCCAGATATGATGAACACGGAAGCCAGGATCACGATTACTTCGCTGGCAAACCCGGAGAGCGCTTCTTCCGGAGTAAGGATACCCGTGATCACCAAGGCAGCAATGACGCTGAGCGTAGCAACGTCGACGGCCATCCATTCAAAGGCAAACACGATTGTAATCGCAACAAGCAAGAACAAGACGATCGCAATATCAGGTGTCATGGCCACTGACCGGTCCGCTTGCGTCCGATAATTTTAACCGGCCCAGGTCCAAGCGCGAGTGCTGATATCTGAAGAACGTCGTCCATGTTCGGCCCCCATTTGCGCCGGACCTGTCTTCCGGTCAGTTTTCCTGCTCATTTCAAACAGTGGTATCATGCAGTTTCCGCATCGCCGATGCGAATCCCCATTTGTCAGAGACAGTACCTCATCTCTGTATATCGGCTTCGGAATGCTGTCACCGCACTGCGCTTGGCTTCACGGGCTCTTATAATATCGGCCATTAGTCCGCCAAGCTCGGCGAAGTCGTCCTCCTTCATCCCGTAGCGTGTCATTTCCTGGGTGCCCAAGCGTAGTCCGCTCGCGGCTGCAAAGCCTGCGTCATCATGCAGAGCCTGAGCATTTGTTATGATGTTGCTGTCTTCGAGAAGCTGAGCGATCTCATGGCCGGACCCAGGTCCAATGCGCAAGACAACTTGGTGGGTCTCCGTGAAACCTATGTTGGCGTCGCCTTCAACCGAGAGGCCATGGCTTGCCAACGCCGAGGCGAACGCTCTTGCATTGCGGATCACCTGGTCGGGATACTCGTTTCGATAGCGGATCATCTCGTAGGTTGCCCCTAACAGACCAAGCATAGTTCCCAAATGATGGTTGCTGATGTGCCCGGGAAATGCGCGTGCTTCAATCTGCGTCCACAAAGGATAGAGGGGGGAGCCGGTTGTAATATTGCTCATGATCACCCCGCGCTGGGGCCCAAAGAATGTCTTGTGGGTTGAGCCGGTCAGTATATCTGCACCTTCTGCCAGCGGGTCCTGAAAATGCGGTCCGATAAGCCCCAGAACATGGGCCCCATCATACATCACCACTGGGCGGTCCGGATTATCGGCCCCAAATTCGCGCAGAATGAATGTCGTGATCTCACGCACCGGTTCATTTTGCAGGATAACGCTACGCCCGAAAACGATCAGTTCAGGGTGAGCATCGACAATCAGCTGCTTGGTCTTTTCAATATCGATCTGGTGGGGATTGTGAGCTTCGGCTGGGAAATGCCATACCGCCGGTTTTCCAGTTGTCCGGTTCTCCGCAACGTAGTTTTTCAGCGCCCCCATTGGCTGCGCGCTCAAATGTCCGCCGTCCCGCAGACTGTGAACAAGAACGGATAAACCAGAACGTTTCGAGGTTTTGCGAAACTGCTTCAGAGCGTCAAAAACCGTGTCGTTGGCCATCTGACCGCTAATGACCCGTGCCTCAACTTGCCGGCAATTGAAGAATGAGCGCAAGCTGTCCTTTAGTTGCTCTTCCTTCTCCATGATAAAATCCGTGCCCTTGTAGTAACGCACGTGCTGGGCCTCTGCCGGCTGGGACGGCGCGCGTTGATGTTCGTTGTAACGAGCCGCGGGTTCGGACACGATGAGCCGGTCAACAAATTCAGATGTCGGTTGCTCTGACGGAATGAGGTTGACGCATTGAGTTCGCCGCCATTGCGCATTTCTCTCCGCCTCCATCCTAAGCACTTCTGCGGATCGTTCAGCATCAAGTGTTGTTTCCATCATGCTCGGCTCACAATCGGTCTATGTGTTGGCCAGACTAGTCTAACTCCGCGACGCCACGCCTGAATTGCGCCATATCAATGGAGCGCGGACGGCATCGTGTCATTGTCGCTATGTGCTCTCACAACGCGTGGAAAGACCATGCCAAAAATCCTGGTTACCGGCGCGCTTGGTCAGATTGGTTCAGAACTTGTACCGGCATTGCGTGACAAATACGGCGTCGAGAACGTTGTCGCCTCGGACCTACGCATGATGCCAACCCGAGCATCCTTCACAGAAGGCCCCTATGAACACATTGACTGCACACAGGTTCAGCAACTCCTGGAAGCGGTGCGGCGTCACAACATCACAACGATCTTCCATCTTGCGGCCCTGCTTTCAGCTGTTGCCGAGGAAAAACCGCAAGTTGCTTGGAACATCAATATGGGGGGTCTTTACAATGTACTCGAGGTCGCCCGGCAATATGATTGCGCGGTGTTTTTTCCAAGCTCAATAGGAGCATTCGGCCCGGAAACGCCCCACGATCAAACGCCACAAGTCACGATCCAGCGCCCAACCAGTATGTATGGCGTGACAAAGGTCTCCGGCGAGCTTCTTTGCGATTACTATGCTCAGCGGTTCGGTACCGATACCAGAGGCTTGAGGCTCCCGGGCCTGATTTCATCCGTTGCGCCGGCAGGTGGAGGGACCACGGACTACGCTGTTGAAATTTTTTACAGCGCCGTGCGGTACCAGCATTACACGTGCTTCCTTGAGCCCAACACACGTCTTGATATGATGTACATGCCGGATGCCATCCGAGCCATAATAGAACTTATGGAAGCCGATCCGTCCCAGCTTAAATACCGCAATTCCTACAACGTGACCGCCATGGACTTCACTCCGGCCGAACTGGCGCACGAAATTCGAAGCCAGATGCCGGAGTTCGTGATCGACTATGATGTCGACCCGGTGCGTCAGGCGATTGCAGAGTCGTGGCCTCGTTCATTGGATGACAGCGCCGCGCGGCAAGATTGGAACTGGGCTCCAGCGTACGACATTCAGACAATGACGGCCGACATGCTGGAACGCCTGGCGAACAGGTCCTCGCCATCGCAAACCGTTGAAGGAGGTTAGCATGCCCACAAGACAGCTGGAGAGCCTGTATCACGCTGAGCTTGCAGAAATGGCAGATGCTGGGACCCTGAAAGGGTGCGAAAGTGTTGTTGAGGCCGTGCTTCCCCCAGCCAATGGCAGAGGCCCTCGATTTCTCCTTGAAGGGTTCGGATCCAAGCCTTTCATCCGTATGAACTCAAATAGCTATCTCGGCCTTTCCTTCCAAGACGCCGTCATACGTGCAGAGGAACACGCAGCGCAAGAATTTGGAACCGGACCCGGGGCTGTGCGCTTCATCAGCGGCACATGGGCACCGCATACCCGGCTTGAGCGCAAACTTGCCGCGTTCCACGACCGGGAGGCGGCAATGGTTTTCAGTTCCGCCTACGCCACTGTTATGGGATGCCTTCCGCAGCTTATCACCGATAGGACGGTGGTGATCAGTGATGAGCTAAACCACAATTGCATCATTAACGCGATCCGCCTCGCCGGTCGGGGCGTCAAGCGAATTTACCGCCATCTGGATCTGCGTGAGTTGGAGACTCACCTCAAGGAAGCACGCGGTGAAGCTCAACGTGCAGTCATCGTGACGGATGGCATTTTCAGCATGCGCGGCGACCATGCCCCCTTAGATGAGATCATGAAACTGGCTTATGCGTATGACGACGATTTTGCCGAAAATGTGATAGTAATTGCTGACGATTCCCATGGCGTGGGCGCGTTTGGCAGAACCGGACGTGGCACTGAAGAATTCACAGGTTCGGCACCTGCGGACCTCTTGATCGCTACGCTGGGCAAGACATTCGGTGTTAATGGCGGTTATGTGGCAACGCAAAGCACCATTGTGGATTATCTGCGCGAGACTTCCCCCTTTTACATCTACTCAAATCCGATCACTCCAAGCGAGGCCGCCGCCGCTCTTCAGGCCGTAGAACACGTCGACAGCGCAGAAGGTGTCGCGCAGTTGGACCATCTGCGGCAGATGACGGCTCAATTTCGGGCTGGATTGCGTCAGCTTGGATTTGAAACCATTCCAGGAGAGCATCCAGTCGTTCCTTTGATGGTCAGGGATACTGGCCAGACTGCCGCACTCGTCGCGCACCTCCTAGCTGAAGGCGTCCTTGCCACAGGATTGAACTATCCCGTGGTTCCACAGGGCGAAGAAGAAATCAGGTTTCAGGTCTCAGCGGATCACACGCCCAAGGATTTGGAGGAGGTGCTGCAGGTACTCAAGAAGTTTGAAGCCAGAGCAAAGCAGCAAGGGTGATCAACTGCAGTGAGCCCGTGATGAAGTACCCTGCCCGCCTATCCCACAACTCGCCATGTATCAACTCGCCTGCATCCCGACTGAACGTTGGAGCAATCTCGCGTGAAAAATAGCGCTCCCTGGCACCTGCTCGAGATCGCAGAGATCTGCAACAGGTTGGACAGCACATGTACCGGGCTCACAGGCCCAATGGCGACAGAACGACTAAAACGCTATGGCAACAACACAATCCAAAGACAGGCCCGTCGCGCGCTTTGGCGGATGGTGCTCGACCAGTTCAGCGATCTGTTGATATTGGTCCTTATTGCAGCGGCTGTGATCGCCGCTCTCCTGGGCGAGCCGCAAGACAGCATTGTAATACTCATTATTGTGGCGCTGAACGCCATCTTCGGCGCCGTTCAGGAATATAGAGCTGAGCGCGCGGTCGCCGCGTTGCGGAAGATCACGGTGCCGGAAGCCATCGCGCTGCGGGATGCGGCCCCCTGCACGATACCGGCCGAAGAGTTAGTGCCCGGCGATGTGGTTTTGCTGGAGGCCGGCAACGCGGTGCCGGCCGATGTCCGTTTGATTGAGAGCTCAGATCTGCTGGCGGATGAATCGTTATTAACCGGCGAATCCCAACCTGTGGAGAAAGACACTGCTGCGTTGAGGACAGAAACCTCGTCGCTGAGCGAACGGGCAAATATGGCCTTCACAGGGACATTCATTACCAGAGGCCATGGTCGCGGTCTCGTAGTAGCGACGGGCATGCAGACTGAGCTTGGCGAAATCGCCAACCTGCTGTCCAAACCTGGGCTGCCACGGACTCCGCTACAAGAGCGCCTCGCCCATTTCAGCAGCCGCCTTGCATTGGCAATACTGGCTATCTGTACGATTGTTTTTGCGCTGGGTCTTTTGCGTGGCGAGTCGGCAATTTTGATGTTCCTGACTGCTGTATCGCTCGCGGTGGCGGCCATACCCGAAGCCCTTCCTGCTGTGATAACCGTGTCATTGGCCCTCGGCGCTGCAAAGTTAAGCCGCAAAAATGTCCTTATCCGGCGATTGCCAGCCGTCGAAACACTGGGTTCGGTTACGCATATTTGTGCCGATAAGACGGGAACCCTGACTGAGAACTCGATGCAACTGCAGAGCATCGTCGTTGAAGGCGTCGTCTATGAAAGCCTGAAACAGGATAGCGCATCAATGCGGTTGCTCGGTCAGGCACTTGCGTTGTGCAACGACGTGCAATTAGACAGCGAGGGCGCCCTGGTAGGCGATCCAACTGAGGTTGCCCTCCATCAAGCCGCGATCGCGGCCGGCCACGGCAAGCGCGAATTGGAAGAGGCATTACCGCGTATCGCCGAACTGGCCTTCAGTTCAGAACGCAAGCGCATGAACACGCTGCATCGCGATGGCAGCGGCGCCCTAATGTTTTGCAAGGGCGCGCCTGAATCCGTCGTTCCTCTATGCAGCAAGTTTACCGGTGGTGATGCGGTGAACGACAAAACCGTGCTTAGGGGCGCTGAGAGCCTGGCCACCAAGGGCTATCGCGTCTTGGCGCTAGCGTACCGCCGTCTGGAACAAGTCCCTGCGTTGTTTGACGAAAAATCTGAAAATCAGCTTTGCTTCCTGGGCCTCGTAGCACTCATCGATCCACCACGCGCGGGCGTGAAGGCAGCCGTGGCGGAATGCAAGGCAGCGGGAATTGTGCCGATTATGATTACGGGTGATCATCCTGCCACTGCCCGAGCTATCGCTCTAAGTCTTGGTATCTGCGACGAGACAGATTCCGTTTTGACGGGAGCCGATTTGGATCGTTTGAACCTGGAGGAATTCGAAGCTGCAGTTGAAGGGGTCCGGATCTACGCACGCGTAAGTCCGGAGCAAAAAATACGCATCGTGCAGGCCTTGATGACGCGTGGTCAGTTCGCAGCGATGACAGGAGACGGTGTCAATGACGCGCCAGCATTGAAAATGGCGAACATTGGCGTAGCCATGGGTAAAAAAGGCACGGATGTCGCCCGTGAAGCAGCCGATATGGTGTTGCTTGACGACAATTTCACAACAATCGTCAGCGCGGTTCGAGAGGGACGGCGCATCTATGACAACATCCGCAAATTCATCAAAGATACGATGAGTTCCAATTCGGGTGAGATCTGGACCTTGTTGCTCGCGCCATTATTTGGATTGCCGATACCTTTGCTGCCCATTCACATTCTCTGGATAAACCTGGTCACAGACGGACTGCCCGGGTTGGCGTTTACGGCCGAGCCGGCTGAGCGTGATATCATGCGGCGCCCCCCGCGCTCACCGGAAGACAACATTTTTTCAGATGGCATGTGGCAGCACATTATCTGGGTGGGTCTTTTCGTGGCCGCCGTTTCCATTGCTTCCCAGAGTTGGGCCTATGGCCGTGGTGCGGAGTATTGGCAGACAGTCGTCTTCACCGTGCTCACCATTTCGCAGCTGTTTCACTCTCTGGCAATTCGCGACAGTTCTGAATCGCTGGTCACCATCGGGATCTTCTCAAATCCGGCCATGCTTGGCGCGGTTTTACTGACAATCGCATTGCACCTGATGATCATCTACACGCCAATCTTCAACGAGATCTTCCACACCCAGCCCCTGCCGCTGTTCGACCTGGGTGTGTGTTTTGCCCTATCAGCTCTGACGCTGGTTGCCGTTGAGATCGAAAAATTTCTGGTTCGGCGGCGCTTGATCTATGTGCGTAACCCATCCAAGCAAAGAAATGTCCCCGAGAGCGAGAGGCTCTAGCTTTATCCAACTGATTCAGATTAACTCGAGCAAATTATGCAGCTCTAGGATCGTCCGGTCTTAAGGCGAGGAGACCGTCGATGTCCGCAAAAACCATCGTTGTTTGCCTGAACGCAGTTGAGCGTGCCGATGAACTCCTGAAGCTGGCCTGCGATCTTGCCGTACGCCAGGACGCTCACCTTATCGGGCTCTACGTGATCCCAGGCGTTCAATATTATTCCGTGCCTGGAGACATTCATGGAGCGGTTGATATCAATCAAGAACAGCGAATTTACTACGAATCGAAAACCGATACCGTTCACCAAAAATTCGTCGACATGGCCCGGAAGGCTTCGATTGTTGGTGAGTGGCGCTGCGTGCAGTCTGAGAATCATCTGATGGCGCGTTGTGCAATTGACCATTGCATGCGTGCAGATCTGGTTGTCGCTGGACAGAGCCCGGAAGACAGTTTCGATTGCCATGAGCCGGAGTTCGCAGAACGGCTCATCATGGAATGTGGTCGTCCGGTTATTGTCGTACCTCACACCGGCACATTCAATTCAATCGCAACTCATATCATTATCGGTTGGAACAACTCCGCCGAGGCAGCGCGCGCTTCTGCGGATGCCATACCGCTGTTGGCAAAGGCAGAACAAGCAACGATAGTCTGTGTAAATCCTAATGAATCCGCTGCTGGTGAAGATTTGCCTGGCGCGGAACTCGCGACAATGCTTTCGCGTCATGGGGTAACCGTCCAAACGGAAGTGATCACGAGCGCTGGAGACGGGACCGGCGAAGCCCTCCTCAGGAAGGCGTCTGATGTTGGCGCTGATCTGATTGTCACTGGCGCCTATGGTCATTCCCGATTGCGCGAATACATTTTTGGGGGCGTAACCCGATTTTTGTTAAAACGCGCGACGGTCCCGGTCTTGATGTCACGCTGACTTGGGAATGGCAAAGTGTTGCACACCCAACAGAGGCTATGACTGGAATATCCCAACTCGAAATGGTCCGGTTTCCTGAAACAGGTCACTGGGCCGATCAAGTGGTTTATGCCTCAAATTTTCGTTGTAAGCGGTCAACTTGTCCCTGACCGGACGCTTCAGTCCAGCCGGAGCTTCCTCTGGGCAAAGAACGAAATCAGTTCAGCGGATTCCGGCAGAAGACACCAGCATCAATCCAAGCACGCCGACAGTTCAGATCGGGCCGGATAACGTCTTACCACCCTCATAGACCAGCAAGCGATATTTGCCTTTTTGATCTTTGGGTGACCAGACGCGAAGGTAGTAGATACCTATTGGAAGTCTAAAGAATGAAAGTCTTGGATTTTCTCTCTCTCCAGAATCTTCATCAACACCAAATTGGACATCTTCAAAATTCTCGTCATAGAGCTGTATTTTTAAGTCCAGACTGCCCCGTGTTTCACACGTCATAACGCCCACATTTTTCTTCGAGATCTTGAACACATGATTTTCTCCAGCATCCTTGAGTTCATGTTCATCGCCCGAATAGGGAATCTTTTCAGGAACATCACTCACCAGGTTCTTGTTCAGCTCGAACATATGGATACCTCAAAGTTGGAAGTCAGAGAGGAAACTGTCTGACAAACAAGACACGACGTATTTTGGCCATATCATGACATCTGAGCAGTGTACCATAACCAGGCTCAGCGCCCACAAAACAGGCAATGCAAGGCTCCCAGAAGACAAAGCGGATTTGGCCAAGCAGGACGATAAGAGATTACACCGAGGCCAATGGGCCCGACTTGCCTTCGAGCACTGAAATGGCCTCATGGGTACTG